>Ga0325404_1005258_pt1 | contig 13637 bp, 5 predicted proteins | sample PopdelMetagenome_18_FD_205664 | JGI IMG/M metagenome (GOLD analysis project Ga0325404, IMG submission 205664) | Populus deltoides microbial communities from Bellville, Georgia, United States - Xylem-Control-R1 | ecosystem: Host-associated > Plants > Phyllosphere > Stem > Wood/Secondary xylem... | reverse complement strand
GACGGAAAACACTTTCTAAAAATTATGAAAAATTTAAAATTATCATATTATTTGCTGATTATATCAAATTTGGTCCTCAAATTTTTTATTGTTATATATATTTTGTTTTGAATATTTATTTTTCAATTTCATCCCTTAAAATTTAATTTTTATATTAACTTTGGTCCTTATTTTTATAATTGTTATTTGTTTTTCCCTTATCATTTTTTAATTGAAATTTTTTTATCTATCAAATTTGGTCCTTTTTCTTTTGATTATTACTTATTTTATTTGAAATAATTTATGAAATATTAATTATTATTATTTTAATTTCTTTATCTTTTAATTTTTTAATTTTTTAGATTTAATCTCTATTATTTTAATTATTATTTATTTTATTTGAGATAATTTATGAAATTATATTTTTTTTCAATTTTATTCTCATTCAACTTTTTAATTTGTAAGATTTGTTTCTTATTATTTTAATAAACTTGAAAAAAATAAAAAAATTAATAATTTATTTTCCAAGTCATTTTCCATGACATAACCAAACACTAGAAATGTGTTTTCCAACTTATTTTTCATTACACTACCAAACATCGAAAAATAATTCACTTTCCCGGAATTCACTTAAAAAAAAAACTATTTTCCAGCAAATAAACAGAAATGAATCCTGAAACATATTTATGTTGTTTTTTCCTAGTGCTATATTTCTAGTTAGAATATTACATGTTTTCTAGTCTAAATAACATGTTTAATCTGTTCATAGCATGTTTTTAATGATTAAATGGTTTCTACCATCAATATTAGTGTTCATGAAGCCTGCATATGGAATTATTATCTAATAATACAGTAGGAATTAAATTATGAAAATATTAACAAAAAATTCATGTTGTGTTGAAATAAAAATCACAGAAGTTTAGCAGGGGTAGGAGCAAGGTTGTCAAAAAGTTTTTTTGACACGACACGAAATATACAATATAAACTCGGATCGTAAACTCGAATTGTGAAATCATAACTAAAATATTTTAATTAATTATATATTAATAATTTCAGTCAAGTAGTAAATAATAACTTAGTGTGGGGTTTAGCGATTGTTTAATAATATGATAAATCTTGTTTTTTAAAGTGTTTTTAACTTTGAAATGTATTAAGATAATATATTTTTTATTTTTTAAAATTTATTTTTAATATTAATACATTAAAACAATTAAAAAAATTAATTAAAATTTAAAAAATAATTAAGAATTAATTTCTATGACTTTACTCACAAAGTTAATCCATAGTGTTTTTCTTCTATCTTTTCTTCTTAATTAATGTTGTTTTGTTTATAAAGCAATGTAAATCATTAAAATTGGGCAGAATCTCAATCTCACAACACGACAACAAAGAAAACATAAACCCTTATTTTTCACAATTCATAGTCAACATCACCACCTCAACCACCGTCAACAACCACTACCTTATCTTTCACGGTCAATATCACCATCTCTGAATTTATCAACCAAATAGAACAACTTTAAATGTTTAGCAGCAATTAGCAAACAAGTCCAGCATTTATTCTCTATAGTATTGCCCACCATTGCCACAAGAGATACTTCAACTACTGACAGTTTGATTTGATCAAGAAATTTGTAGCATCATCACTGAAATCAATTGCCCTTCATGCACTTTCTCATCTCCTCTCTCCCGACTCTACTCACCACCCTATGTTGTATCTTCTCACTCTCCCTGTAAGTAATAACTCAAGACCCATTAGATCTGCTTGGTAGGGACTTGATGTTGAGGGTTTTGAACAACCTCGATGCACGCAGCATGGCACTATGCGTCGTCGTCTCTTGTAGCTGGAACCGTGTTGCTTCCAATGATCTTCTCTAGACCTCCAAGTCTAGGTGTTTTTCTTCTGTTTGAGATGGACACAGAGATGAACAGAGAGTTGAAGATTTTGACAGCTAACAAATATACAGAGAGTTGAAGAGTTTGTCAAACTCGTAAACTCGATCTGAGTTAACCAAGTTTGCTGGTTTTTGAGTTTCTAACTCGATTGTACACGATATATATATATATATATATATATATATATATATATATATATATATATATATAATGATTTTACGAGTTAATTCGCGAGTTTGACAACCTTGGTTAGGAGTTTAAAAGCCGTTTTGTTTTTATATTTCACAAGTATTTTTTTAAAAAAATTATTTTATTTTTATTTTTATTTTTATTTTATGTTTTTAAAATACTTTAATATGTTAATAATAAAAATATTATTTTAATATATTAAAAAAAACATTTTAAAAAACATCTAATGAAAGTGGACATATTTATCTGCTGTGGATATCATCATTCTTCTGTAATGCTACATCCACACGGTAATTGATGCCTATAATCTCGTGCCTCTTCTTCTAAATTATCTTATGTGTGTTTGTTAGTCATTCATTATTGATTGGCTGTATATTCAGTGCTTTACAGTGTGGAGGTGGACTCAGATTATATATCAATATAATAGTTTAATTTCTAGGATGAAGTATTATTTTCAATGAAAAAAAAAGTGCAGGTATTTTTAATGATTTTTTTACTATTAAAAAAAATCTTAACTGTAAATTAAAAAATATATACATGTATTTAATAAAATAGATCAAGAATTATATAAGCTAATAAATGATTATAAATTTCTTAATAAAATAGATCAAGAATTATATATGCTAATAAATGATAACAAATTTCTTAATTTCAACCAAAGATTGAATCGGAAAGTTAAGATAAAGATATTAGTTTAGAAAAAAAATATTGAATATTTGTTTTATTTTGAAATTGGGTTCCTAAAGTTTTAATTAGTTTGAATCAATAAAATTAAATTTTATTTTCTCAAATTAAGCATTAGTTCAACGTCAAAACTTGTTTTTAACATTGTACAAGAGCCCCATGTAAAGCCAACTGAAACAAAAAAAAAGGATTAAATTGAGAATAAAAAAAAAAGTAAAGTGACAGAAAAATGAAAAAAAAAGATGAAAAAGAAAACAATATAAGTAACTATACTATTGCAACCCACAATGGATTGTGTTTTTTTCCTTCTTATGTTGCATTTTCGTTGTCTTTTTAATATTTCATCCATCTCATATAGTCTTCTATATTCATGATTTCAAACACTATTTCATGGTTATCCGAGCAACAATTTTATAAAACCAAACTACAATTATTAAATAGGAAGCAAAAAGACTTAATGAAGCAAAAAAAAAAAAGGGATGTGAATGAAAAAAACGACCTAATAGAAAACAAGAAGGATGTGAATGGGGAAAAAAAGTTTGAGGTGGTTCATTGTTTATAATTCAAATACCACAGCGTCAATTTTGTTAAACCAAATTATAATTGTTAAATGGAAAGCAAAATGACTCAATAAAAAAAATAAAAATAAAGGAAAGGATGAGAATGAAAAAAAAATTGAGGTGGTTCATTGTGACAATGTTTCCATCTCAAATTTTTTAATTTTTTTGTTAAGCGTGTGTGAGTTTGCTGTATAAATAACATAACAAAAAACACAATATGGCTGACTGGTTTGGGCACCAAATTAAGGTTGCGGTGTCGACAGACTAGGGTTCAAATCCTAGTGTTGTCTATTTTTTTAGCAAAATCACAATTTGGTCGAGTGGTCTGGTCTTGAACCTTGTAAGTTAGGTATTGTTATAAAGTAATATAAATCATATCTTGGAACCTCCTCTAATATCTTAAGTTTTTGGGTTGAATTGGTTCTTTGACATGGTATCAGAGTCTTGATGATTAAATGGTCATGAGTTCGAATCTCGCCATCCTCAATTATTTAATAAAAATTAAATACAATGTAGTGTGAGCTTCTACAAGTTTCAAGCCTAAAAGGCTTTCCTTTAAGGAGGTGTGTTAGAGAATAATATCAAAAAGGTATATTTGTCTACTTGTGAATATTGTCTAGCTAGAGAAACAATAAGAAAACCATTTATAAAAGTTACTAGAGCTTAATTTCCATTGCAATTAATTTATTCTGATATTTGTGGTCCAATGAATGTGAGGTCAAGACATATGAGTGTCTATTTCATTACATTTATAGATAATTTTACTCAACATGATAATGTTTTTTTATATATATATCTCATAAATTAAATGCTTTAAGTTGCTTTATAAAATACATGAATCATTTTGAGAATCAATTAGACATGAAAATAAAAACTTTGAGAACCAATTAAAGACATGAGTATTTATATGATTAGTTTAGAGGATTATGTGATGAAAGAGGAATATAACAATAATTGACCATTTCTAAAATGCCATAATAAAATGGAGGTGTGGAAAAAAGAAATAAAACCTTGTTTGAAATGGATAGGTGAATGATGACATAAGCAAATTTTCCTATCACTTATTAGAGCGATGCATTATTAACTGCCATATATGTACTTAATCATGTATTCTCTAAGATAGTTACAACTATGTCATATGAATTACGGACAATACATAAACCTGACTTGAATACTTTGAAAGCTTGGAGTAATGTTGTTTATGCTCATGATTTTTCTTATAAATATGGAAAACTATGTTTAAGATGGAAGAAATATGTCTTTATAAGATATTCTAAACACTCAAAAGAACTTGTGTTTATAAGTGAGCAAAAAAGTAGAAATATAATTGAATTTGAATAATGAGATGTCACATTCTAAGAGAATGATTTTCCTAGACAAAGAAAAGTAAGTCAAAACCTATCTCCTTATGAAACTCGAGTTTATAATGTTTTGGGTATGTTTAGGAGTGCCTTTTCTTCCATTTTTGGATGTTTTTTAAAATTACTTTTAGCTTGAAAAGCATTAAAGTCCTCTCTTTTTTTTATGGCCAAGCCATGCTCTTCAAAAATAAGAATTTTTGTTTGCTTCAAATTAATTTTTTAGGTGATTTTGGATCGTTTTGATGTGTTGATGTCAAAAATAAATTTTTAAAAATAAAAAAAATATTATTTTAATACATTTCCAAGCAAAAAAACACTTTGAAAAGTAACAGCTACCACAATGTCAAACACTACCTAAATTGATATTTTTTTTAGTGCTTTTTAATGGTTTTGAAGCACTAATATTAAAAATCAACAAAAAAAAATTATTTTAATGCATTTTCAAGTGAAAAGCTATTTTAAAAAGCCTTATGTACCACAATTTCAATCACACTTCTGCTATGCAAATACAAATAAGCTCACTTTCAAGTGAAAGCAATTTGAGAGATGATGAATTAGTTCCTACTGAAATTCATTTACTACTTATGGTGAATCCAAAGATGATTATTGGTCAAAGTGGGAGTAACATTTATATTCATTTATTAATGAATCAATCTCAATTATGATGAAGTAGTTATCACAGCATTCTCCATTATCGTTTTGAGATCGAAGAGGAAGCACGTAGTATTAGTCCACAAGATGAAGAGCAACCAACAGATATAAATGAAGCTTTTACATTCCTTGCTGAGGAAAAATGGATTAAAGCTATAGAAAAAGAGTTGGAATCTATGAAAACAAAGTCTGGAAATTTGTTGATTTAGCAAAAGAAAGCAAGGTTATTGAGAACAAATGGGTTCTTAGAATAAAGTAAAAGGCTTATGGTGGTATTGAAAAATACAATGCTCAATTAGTAGCTAAAGGATAAACACAATAGGAAGGAATTGACTATGACAAGACATTTTCACTTGTTATGAGATTTCTCTCAATTAGACTAATTCTAGCTATAGTAGCTAACTTGGATCTTGAATTACATCAAATTGATGTAAATGCTACTTTTTTAATGGAGAATTAGATAAATAAATCTATATGGACAACTTATAGGTTTCGACAAGAAAGGCCAAAAACACAAAGCATGTAGACTTTTGAAGTCAAATAATGGTCTAAAATAGTCTTCAAGAAAATGGTATATTCAATTTTATAATGCTATTTATGACTAATTATATAAGTTAAACATATAAACATGTTTGTGTTTAGTACATATGTTAAATATTGGAAGTATGTCAAAGAAATAAAAGAATGACTTTCTCATACAAGCAATCACCTTTACTATATTATGATAAATGGAGATAAAACAATTTTAAACTTGTTCAATAAGTAATAAAAGAGTATGCACAGTATATGAAGTGTCCTCTCAAAATAAAATATATAAAGAGGTCATTGAAATGTGTTATAACTTTGACCATAAATGATTAAATGATATATCATTTTATTTGTCTTATTGCCAGTTATGATTTCTGATGAATAAAAAATGAATGAATTGATAAGTGAACATAAAATTAGATATTGAATATGTCTGAACTATCATTTATATAGTATTATTAATAAATACATGAACTTCAAGGGAAATAAGATAATATCATATCATGTATTTTATACCACATGCGCATACTATGATCAATAAAAGTAATACAAACTAAGATCTCAATATAATATTGTGTGAAACCCTAAAAATTATTAGTAATCTTTACTTGTACCCTTATGACTCTCGTCTGTTTCTTAAGACTATAATTTGATGTTTGTTATCTTAGTATGTTTCCAAAAGATTATGAATAATTCAATCTACTGGGAAATTACTAGAAAAGTGAATTAAGTAGCAATTGAGGGAATTTTCAAAAGTGAAAGATCATTTTGGCATTATCACATCGACTTTTATTCATCTGCCAAGCAGTTATGTTTGTCTATGTAATAAGATATAATTATAAATATAAGAAGTATAACAAATGAGATCATGAGAGATAAAAAAAAATGATTATTGATCTATGATACTGCATATTACATCTACTCCACGTTTCATTATTCGAGAAGCTATATATTCCTAACATGTGAATAATAACTAAGCTCTCGAAGTATGCCTGGTCACATAACATATTTGTTAAGTATGAATATTGCATAATTAATAAGAGAGTTTGATTTTATCATGTGTGAATGAGAGATGAAGAAAAAAAATGGATTTAGGTCACCTATAATGAGCTAAAGCAATTCATGTGAATATTATTTATATTAATAAAATAATATAAAGGAAAAGGATGAAGACTTACATCATGAAAATATCTACCAAAAGTTAGTAATTCTTCACCCTTATAAAAATATATATTAATAGTAATAAACAACAATAAAAAAAGAACAAATAAAAAAATAAAGAGGAAAAAAGACTTTTAGAAGAAAACTCTCTATCAATCCCAAAAAGAATTATTTTTGCATACAAGGTACACTTTGACCGTGAATAACAATCATAATATATTATTGTTTAATGTGATTATTTTTAAGATTAGAGATGGTCTTACTATTTGTGAAATTATTTACGTTTTACCACCTATTTAAAAGGATTTTCATAAAACCATAAGCCATAAGCAAAAAGAGATGTCCTTGGATACACTCATTACTCATATTCATGTGAAAAAATAGGCTAGAGAAAAATATGCAATCACGATACATAAGAGTTATAGATAACCTACCATAAAGTAAATTTAATTTTTGAAAATAATTTGTCTAAAAACAATAACCTATAAATGTTCATTGGAAGCCTAAGAAGAGATATGTGGTAAATTTTGGTAGACCTTTAGAATATAACAATGAAAATAAGAACCAAGCATAAGACAACCAAAATTTAATGGATATTTTATTTATAGTAAGAGTGGACATATTGCTCAAGTTTGCAATTTGCAAAGATGTGAGCCTAAAGCTCAAGCTAATGTAATCAATTAGAAATATGGCAATGGTAATAAATATAATTATGGTTTAAAGTATTAATTTGTAGTGGGCTGATTTTGGAGCCAATTGGTAGTTCAAGGCTTATATGAATCACGTGGATATAAAGATTCAGAAACCCACCATCAAATGGATCCTTTTTTAAAAAAGCTAAATTCAGGCTTGTGATTGAGTTTGATACAACGATAATCTATACCAAAACACCAAGACTATAAATAACCAAACTCCACCCAATGTCTATAAAAAGACACGAACGAGAGGTATAGAAGACACCATAAAACTTGGTTAAGTCTTTGATAAGTCAAAGAAGTTCCATGGAAAACCAAGAGTCAAAGCAAACTCACACATACAAGTTTTATTTCTGAATAATCAATCCATCTCTTCTTAATTCTTTTTAAAACCTAAATGCAAGCTAAATAACCCTATTTATACTAGGTAAAATATCCTAAATAAAACTGGAAAAATAACAAAATAATTCTAAATAAAATAGAAAAATAATCTTAAATAAACTAGGAAATTAATTCAATTCTCGTACAATAGCTTTTGGACCTTATTGGAAATTTTAACCCAAAATAAAACAAGACCTTTGAAAGTTTTTGGTACAATTTTAGCATGATCTAATGGTTGGATTGAAATATATGCTTGTTAAAACTGTACATTAGAAAAAATAAGCACAAAACCAGCTTTAGTATTCTTGAATGATAAGAAACTTTTCCAATGAGAAAATCCACAAAACAAAAGGAAATATAAGTTGCTAACATAGAGACCCTTCCCAAAATAATTCCAATTGCTACCACCTATGCTTTCCTTATACAAAAGGATTCCTTGTTAAATAAGAAGTCTATAAATCATATGGAAACAAATAGCAAAACTCGTATAACAACTTTTAGCCTAACTTCAAACACATCATTCTCTCTCATCTAGATGAATTACTGTGCATACCATATATGGATGGAAAGATTGAGATGACTAATTTCTAACCCAACTAGAATCGTAACATAATTCCACCAATAGCTTCAGATAAAACCTAAACAGTACACGAAGGTCTCTGGTAGATTTTCAACTTGTTAACCTAAATATCCAAAATTAGTCCATTCAATTTCTCTCGTATCCTCATAGTTGTAAACCTTGTAATAGGTTCAATTGTTACTTCTAATGCATCTTTTAGTGATACTCACTAATTCACATAATTTTCTCTTTCCTCAAAAGAATTCGACCTTGAATCATCACCTTGTTTGGATGTTGACTCGCTTTTTGAAAGACATATTAACCTGATTTTATGATTTCGATCTTCCTTATTTATTTATTTTTTAATTATGAACAATCAAATTGAAACTTTTTTTATATATTGCCGCAAGTATAGATGGAATTACAACAATAATGAAATAACACAAAAATTAAAAGACAAAGGTATATAACTTAGTTTTAGAGCCTTACTTTAATACTAACTGATGCGAACCTCGTGGATATAAAGATCCAAGAATTCACAATCAAATCAACCATTCCTAGAAAAGCTAAATCCAAACTTATAATTGAGTTTGACCCAAAGATAACTTGTACTAAAATATCAAGACTATAAGTAACCAATCTTCACCCAACACGTTTAAAAAAAAAAAACATAAATGAGAACTATAAAAGACACCATTAAGATTGATTAATTTTTCAATAAGACAGAGTAGTTCCATAAAGAACCAAAAATAAAAGCAAACTCTCACACACTAGTTTTATTTTAAATAATTAATCTGTATCTTTTTAAAAAAAAAATAAAAAACCTAAATACAAGCTAAATAACCCTACTTATACTCGGTAAAATATTCTGAACAATGCTGAAAAAATAACAAAAGAGTTCTCAACAAAATAGGAAAAAGAATCTTAAATCAACTAGGAAATTAATGTAATTTTCGCATAGTGGCTATCAGACCTTATTATAAGGTCTTTCCAATATTCAATTGATTTTAAATTTTAACCCAATATAAAAAAACCCTCTAGAAATGCTTAGTAAAATCTCATCCTAATTCAATAGTCAGATTAAAAGTTATGTTTGTTATCATAAAATTGTATATTAGAAAAAATAAACCCAAAATTAGCTCTAATGTCCTTGAATGATAAGGAAACCTTGCCAAAGAGAAAATCCAAAAAATACAAGGAAACACAAGTTACTGATATGAAAACCATTACCAAAATAATCTCAATTGCTATCACCTATGTTTTTCTTATAGAAAAGGAATCCTTGCTAAATAAGAAGTCCATAAATCATAAGGAAACAAATAGCAAAACCATTATAACAACTTCTGAGTTGACTTCAAACATGTCGTTCTCTTTCATCTAGATGAATTATTAGGCATACCATATATGGATGAAAAGCTTGAGATGTCTAGTGTTCAAATCAAAATAGAATTACAATAAAATTAAATTTGTACATCCAGATATGGCTTAAATAGTACACAACAGTCTAGTTTGGCATATTTGCAACTTGTTAACCCAAATATCTAGAATCAACCTAATCAATTTTTCTTGGGTCTTTTTAGTTTTGAACCATGTAATAGGCCCCGATTAGTATCTCAAATGGATCTTGTGATGATGCTCGTTGATTCATATCAAAAGCTCGCATTCCTTTTAAAGAGACACAACTAATTATACTTAGTGATTCACATATTACATAAGTGCTTGGTAGTCGAGAGTTTGAGTAAAAATTGACTTATGAAATAATATTAACTCTAAAATATTTTATACATACCATCCACGAGGAAGAATTTGATTTCAATTTTTTTTTCCTTGCAAGGTTGGCTTTAAATAGACTATAAAATCTAATTAATATGTGATAAAAAAAAAAGTATTCCTATTGGTACGGATTATGCTTATGATGACATATTCAGATTGAATATTTAAAATTGTAATGCATATGCTAATTTAGCTTAAATTCTCTCTTCCATTAATTTTTGGCATTCATGTTTACATTTATATGTAAGAATCATGAGTTGTTTAGGATTAGTTTTTATATTAAACAAGTATTTTGAAAAAATATGGAATATGTAACGAATCTATGATCACAAAACAATCCTCGTAGAAATGTTGAAAGAAATATTAAATTATTAGAGTTAATTCACATTGATAACTATAAACTTGAATAAATCCAAACTTCAAGGGAAAAAGGGTTTTTTTCATTTTTATCATAACCTAATTTTTTACTCCCAAGTCTAGTATATTTTCAAAAAAATAAATAAAAAGCAAAAAATTCAAAACATGTGTTGTTGATGCATTTTGATCATTCGCACACTCATTTATGATTTTTGACTATTTTCTCTTGTTGATTTCTTCTCAAAAAATTAAAAAATATATTTTTGACGCATTCGCATTTTATAATTTTCAAAATCTTTTAGAAAAATCAAAATTCAAAAACATGTTTTGTTGCATTTCACTCATTAATGCGTCCATTTAATATTTCTTGATTACTTTTCTTATCAAATTGACATTGACATTGTTTTTTGAATAAAAAAACAAAGCATAAAAATTGAGAAAATAAAAAATAAAAATAGGGAGGAAAATAGACAAGGGGCTAAAGTATAAAACAAGAGGAATGAAGAATAACACCAAAAAACCCTAACTTCATCTCTTCCACCAAAAAAACCCTAGCCACCATAAGGAGAGATGGAGAGAAAAAGAAAGAAAAATAAAAAAGAAAAGATTAAAGAATAAAAACCCTCATCCTCTCCATTTGAAAACCTGGCCACCAAAAAGGCTAAAATTTAGGAAAAAAACACTAGCAAAACATACTCATTTTCTCTTCCGCTAATACCCAAAATAAAAACAAAAAACCCTAGCGACATCTCTATTTACCTCACCGAATTTAGGCCACTCACACCTCTCACCAACCACTACGAGCTCTTGCATGACATCCCTAGCAGCACAACAACCTATGATAGCCATAATTCAAAGAGAAATCAGGAGAGGAAGAATAAAAACAAAATAATAGTAAAGAAAAGAAAGACGACATACAACTGAAACTTTCAGGTGTCAGATCTCTTTCAACCATTAGGTCTCCTTCAACCACCATCACTAGGAGGAAATTTAAAAGTTGTCATCATAATATAATCCACATTCACGACTTTGAAAGTCATCGTCATAAGTTTTTACAAAAAGTGTCGATCGACGATTCATAGTTATTACATAGTTGTACAAAATGCATATCATCTAATCATATTATTGCATGATTTATCCCAAAATACTTAGAATGGAGCTTTCTAAGCGTCATGACTATGAGACGTCCCTATTGCAAATCAAATTCAATGTAAGCATATAAACAATTCAATATAATATGATTGAAAAATTAACATATATTTGTAACCGTATTAACAATTTAAATAAATAGATTCTCATTATTAAATTCCTATTAATTTTGTCTTTTAACGTTTCACTTCACATCATCGTACGACCTTACGTCACATTATTTATTGGACCATAATCAACATCAATCATTAACATGCATTACTATCAGGAAACCCTTGTATGTAGGGTATCCTTCCATGAATGATTATACTCTTCTAACTATGATCAATTAGTGTGTGGTTCTTATACCTTAATCTCAAGTGTAATTTATACATTAATATTCTATTTAGCGTATCCATAATTACTCTCAAAAGCATATATCATTATCATTATAAATCAATATTAGTAACATTCAATCATTCTAGTCGTCCAACATGAATACTAATAGTCGAAGCTAACTTCACAATTCTCTTCCGGTTATCAAACAAAGATACCATTAGCCGAAGCTAATCTCGTTAATTAATCTTGGTTATCCAATATGAATACCATTAGCCGAAGCTAATCACACCAATTAATCTTGGTTATCCAATATGGATATCATTAGCCAAAGCTAATCATATTATTTAATCTCGGTTATCCTATATGGATATCATTAGCCAAAGCTAATCATATCAATTAATCTCAATTATCCCATATAGATATTATTAGCTTAAGCTAATCACATCAATTAATCTTGGTTATCCAACATGGATACCATTAGCCGAAGCTAATCACATTATTTAATCCCAGTTAATCAATATGGATTGGTTCTTTCATGTTTTCCACTTAGTATTAGTCGATCTATTTCTCTTTCTTTTTTAACGAGGTTTTACATCTAAGCTCATGGTGGTCAAATATAATAACATCTTTTGTTATCACCTCTAGAAGTTCAATCCATTGAACTTTTCTAGTTTCTCATCGTGTATCAATAAAATTATACTTAAATTAAAACAATGTAAGGTGCTTATTTGTTGAAGCACTTAGAATATGATTCAACTAAAAACTTGTGGTGTCAAGAATCAATCATTTTTTTCTTAAGACTTTATTGCTTCTCACTTGATACAAATAGAATGATGTCAATAAGCTTCCCAGGATTCAAACAACACCATATTTTTTAACTGAACTTCTAAACAAGGTCCATAAACTCAAAGGAATAGAACTCAAAATCTCTTCATAAAAGACAAGAACCTAAGCTCTAAAACATATATAAAACGAGGCAAAAAAGATGAAGCAAAACTAGAGAAAAAGAAAAGAAGCTAAGAAAATAGTATAGAAGAAGGCAAATGATATGTTGCTTGGTGTACTGAATATCTCCCCTTCAATCCCTTTTCATACTAATTTAGAAGCAAAATCGATGAAAAATTATCTTTTTATTAATTTAAAAACCTTATTGCTAATTGCCATTATCCCACAATTCTTTTCCTCAATGATTTTTCCCTTTCTAATGCCAAATTGGGTGCTTCCTCTACTTCCCCTGCTAATCCTATTTCTATTGCAACTGTTATTTTTTGGGGAAAAAAAAGTTTAAAAGATGTAACTGAAATGAAAAAAAAATAAAGAAAAAAAAAGAGTCAAGCGCGTTAGCCCAGGCTTTACAAAAAAAGCCCAAAAGTGTAGGCCTCCAGCCTAAGCTTGC
>Ga0325404_1005257_pt1 | contig 13639 bp, 2 predicted proteins | sample PopdelMetagenome_18_FD_205664 | JGI IMG/M metagenome (GOLD analysis project Ga0325404, IMG submission 205664) | Populus deltoides microbial communities from Bellville, Georgia, United States - Xylem-Control-R1 | ecosystem: Host-associated > Plants > Phyllosphere > Stem > Wood/Secondary xylem... | reverse complement strand
TGAAGAGGAAGCAAAGGAAATATGCAAGTGGATGAGGCATTGAGTAAAATTACGTTAAAGAGTTAGGCATTTTACTGTTCATTCATTGTTTATATATATTTTTTCATCTTTTCATTTATGAGATTGGTCTCCATAAGTTGAATCAAGTGGCTTGATACGGGGTTCTCATGATGTCGAAAATAATTTGAATTTTTTATTTTATAAAGGACTAAAAATATAAGAGCTAGAATTGAAACAAAGAGTATTGATTAAGAATAAACCATGCACAACAAAATAGGGGAAAAGAGAGAGAAAAAAAAAAACAAAGGAAGATAAGAAGAATTGGTTGCCAAAGGTACTTTATAGCTTCATTGCCACAATGTGCCACTTTGAAAGGAAAGCCTTACCAAGACAATTTCAATGTATAGAGGGTTGAGGAAGTCATATGCGCCGCTCTTTTTTTTTGTGTAATACTCGCACTAGATATTTTTTTGTTCTTTTTATTCAATTTAGTCATTGATTTTCTAACAACTTTTTAATTTAGCCCCAAATTTTACCTTACTCGAGGCTAAGCGCCCCCCTCCCTCCCCTATAAATGTCTAATAACTATTCAATTTGGTTTGAAATTTCATAAGACCTGGTCTTAATGAAGGCCCATCTAGTGAGAGAAGAAGGGAAGGGAAAATAAAGAGACTAATATCCAACCGGATTAACTCACTGTAGTCACATTTATGACCAGGATTATAAATTTAATAGGTTAACTCAAGTTAATCAGAGTTGATGTAATATATCAACATCTTAAATAGGATCACAACTTCTATCATGCTCGACTTCGGTGTTAAAATTCATTGAAATTAAAGACACGAGAGATTAAGAATAAATGAGCTAAATTTACAGCTTTCTCCACCCTCTCGTCAGGTGATCAAAAAAGCCTTTAGCTGGCCCAAAAATGAGGAATCATGTTGACAAGTGCCCTCATGTACATTAGTTGTTACTAGATGGCATGCCCATACGCTGCCGCGAGCTTATGAAACAAATGTGCTTGATGGTATTATAATTGCGAACCAATGCTAGATAAGTAATAGAAACTGAAGGTGTGATGGAGCCAAAATTCTATGATGGAAAAAAAGTTGTGTTAATGATAAAAAAAAAAACTTAGAGATGAATAGAATGATTTGTATCAATATACAGTGTTTTATGAGGAAAGATACAATATTTTCCCCATATGATTTAGCTTTTCTATTAATAAAAAAAAAGTATAAAGCTAAACTCTCTACTAGATCAATATTAAAAAAAAAATCAACAAAATTAATTTTGGAAAAAAAAACCTCATGAGGGGAAACATTGTAGTAATCCACAGTGTTTTGTGAGGAAAGCTAGAATGCTTTCCCTAATAAAATCAACGAAGATAATTTTGGAAAAAATCATAACAAAAAAAACTATGTAGGGAAACACTATAGCAATCCATAGTTTTTAAAGAAAAAAAATTACAAAGCTAAATTCTCAATCAACTCAATATTAAAAAAAAATTGATAAAGATAATTTTGAAAAAAATCATAATAAAAAAACAAAAAAATGGAAAAAAAACCATGTTGGAAACACTGTAGCAATTCATAGTGTTTTGCGAGGAAAGCTATAGTGCTTCCCTCATGATTTAGCCTTATTTATAATTGTAATTCTCAACCAGCTCAATATTAGAAAAATAAAATCAACAAAGATAATTTTAAAAAAATCATAAGAAAAAAACATCATGTGTGGAGACACTATAGCAATCCATAGTGTTTTGTAAGGGAAGCTACAGTGCTTTTCCCACATGATTTAGCTTTATTGTACTTGTAATTCTCAACCAACTCAATATTAAAAAAAAATAAAATTAACAAAGATAATTTTGAAAAAAATCATAACAAAAAAACAAAACAAAAAAAAACCATGTGGGGAAATCCTGTGCTTTTTTTTAATTACAAAGCTAAATTCTAACCAGCTCAATATTAAAAAAATAAAATCGACAAAGATAATTTTGAAAAAAATCATAACAAAAAGAAAACATTAAAAAAAAGAAAAAAAACCATGTGAGGAAACACTTTAACAATTTACAGTGTTTTGTAAAAAAAACTACAGTTATAATTCTCAACCAGCTCAATATTAAAAAAATAAAATCCACAAACAATTTTGAAAAAAATCATAAAAGAAACTACGTGAAGAAACACTGTAATAATTCATAGTATTTTAAAGAAAAAAATTACAAAACTAAATTCTTAACCAGCTCAATATTAAAAAAGTAAAATCAACAAAGATAATTTTAAAAAAAAACAAAAACTATAATAATTCATAATATATATATATATATATATATATATATATATATATATATATATATTTCAAGGTTAATAATTATGATAACAGTGTGAGATCGAGCATGGAGCGAGAGGTCGCAAAAGAAGAAAAACACTTAGGTGATGTTTGGTTCATGAAATCTAAGATTAAAATGAGTTAATAAATGAAATTCCAGATATTATTGTGTTTATAATTTGCCTCAAAGCTAGTTTTTTTTTTTTTTTTAGGAGTATCGGTTTCTCAAACCTCTTCGAAAGAGGAGAGAGTGATTCATTAGCTTGATTTTATTAAGAATCTCATATTCCCAGATGCTTGAAAAATAAAATTTAACTCCTATATCCTCATGAGGGTTTTCGCTATATATAAAAAATAATCCAAAATTAATTTACAAACTAATGGACATTATTCATCTCCTTAATCTAAAGTATTACCACGGGTGACTAAATTCAAATAAAAGTAAACAAGATTCTTCTAAAAAAATTATTAATTGTATAGTAAAGGATCAAATTGTATTAAATTTTGAAATCTTAAATATTATATTACTATATTAATTTTTATGATAATATTCTTATACGACGCATTCATTAGTGTATTATTTGGTTTTTTTTTAAAAAAAAACTTTTAGTACAGTAAATTAAACATTAATAGTAATTTATTATATGACCATAATAAAGGAAAAGATTGTAGTTTGTTTCTACCAAGCAGGGAAAAACTCCACACAAAAGTTGGATTTTTTATGGTTTGTGAAATCCAACCAAGATACGTGGGCTTGCTTAATTATGAGCTTATATCTAAATTTTGTTGGGCTAATCAGTGGCTAAAAATTTGCCTAAAAAATTAAATTTCTTGTAGAATGAAATTATTTTTATATTTAAATTAGTAATTTATACCGAGAGAAATGACATATAAAAAAATCAAGAAAAATATGTATAGTAAAATTTTAATTATAAAAAACATGTTCACTTATTTGATAAATCCAAAATATCCATGGACTCTGTAGCTTATTTAAGAGCAATGCTACCATTAATTGTTGAAAATATAGAAGCTAGTATCCCTATTTAAAAATATAGTTATGGTTATTTTTTAAAGTGTTTTTCATTTAAAATTGTATTAAAATAATATTTTTTTTATTTTTAAAAAATTATTTTTGATATCAGCGCATCAAAATGATTTGAAAACACTAAAAAATATTAATTTGAAGTAAATAAAATAAAAATATTTACTTAATTAGGCATGGTGCATGTGGCAAAATTAATGACAACCTCTCTTAATAAATGCATATTTTCTCAAACTAGGCAAATAAATTCTTATAATAATAGTAGTAATAATAATAATAATAATAATAATAATAAAGCTATGTGTGTTCTTCTTCTTCTTCTTCACTTCACATAAGAGTGAGAATCCAAGCCATCACACTTACTAATAACAACAAAGATTTTGTCAGCTTTTTCCTCGTTCAAAGTCCCCTTTTCATTCAATGATGGGGCTCTCCTCCTTCCATGTCTTGCAATTAAAAACTTTTAATGGGAAAAAAGCTGTCTCCAGATCGAAATTAGTGATTAATTTTTTGTAGTGGGTGTGAGGTATGTTTCCTGTGTCCGTTTCCTTGCCTCCATCCTGGTTACGGCAGCCGGTCAGCTGATAGAGATGATGGACGACTACAAAAAACCCATTTTAGTTTAATTTCGACTTCGTCTTCCAAAGATTCAAAGGTCCTTTTCCATGTGCGCAAGGTTTTGCACGAGAGGAAAATCTAGGGTCTGTTTAGGCCCAAGATATTTCGACCCATATGTCAGCAATCTGAACTTACAAATCATGAAATTCATGGCACAAAAGAAGAGTGGATCATTTTAAACTATTTTTTTTCCTTTTTTCTAAAAAAAAAAAAAATACTTAACCACTTGGGTGGGTTTTTCATTGTAGCTCGCCTATAATGAAATGTGTCTAGGGCTATAGTCAAATTACTTTTTTACCCTTCATCCTTTTAATTTTTAAAACTTTGCTTAAGGAGTGGAATGATATTTGCACATGATCAATTTGTAATTCTTGATTTTTTGGGGACAACACCGCCATTTTATTTTTTAATAATAGTGAAATTGCTATATTGCTCTTAAAGAGTAAACAATCAGAATTTTTGGTCCAAGAATTGTACGATAATTTTAATTTTGTCATTAACAGTTTAATTATGCAGGTACCATTACTATGCAAATTTGTTAACCTTAGCTTCAAGAGCTTGATTGTCATTTCCTAATGGTATTTTTGTTATTGCTATTAGGGGTGTTCAAAAAAATCAACCAACCAATTAAATTAAAAAAACCGAACCGATAGAAAAAACCAAATAAACCGATTAAAAAATTAAAAAATCACCCGGTTCGGTTCAGTTCCGGTCTAAAAGCTTAAACCGATTGAACCATATCAAATCGAACCAGTTTAATTAAATCTAATTAACTTTAAAAAAGGTATAAAAAGAATCGTCCCCAACCCTAAATCACTTTCTTCATTTCCAGCCACCACCCCATCTCCCCCTTTCCCCGCCGCCCCACCCCCTTCCCTTTCCCCTTCCCAGCCGCCCCTTCCCCTTCCTTTCTCCTTTCTCCTTTCCCCTTTCCCAGCCCTCTAGCTCATGCGGAAAGTCCGGGCTGTATGATAAGAATAAAACAAAGATGAGGATCTAGGAAGCGAGTGAACAATGCTCTATGCCAGACAATTAAGTCCAAAAAGCGAAAACCAATACTAAATCCAAGTTGCTGGTTCTTTTCTTACTGTTCTTATACCTTGAAGGTTCCTTTATGCCTGTTGGTTGCTTTTCTTGAATTTCTAAGTGGTTGTTGTGATTAATAGCTCAGTGATTGATATTTGACGTCAGTTTTTTCTTTGATTTAACTCAGTGTTGTCGTAATCCATTTTTAGGTCACTCCCAAATTTTTTTTCTTTTCTTAAAAAAAAACTGCACGGTGCTGTTTTGAACGGCACTATGCAGCTTCTTCTCCCCTGCAAATGCAGAGACAAAGGAGAAGAAGATTTTAAATCTTTTCCCACTAACTTCTCCTTCTTTACCTCCCCACTTGCCTAACTACTTTTACAACCCATACCCTCATTAATGGAGAAACAGGAGACCCATGCCCCCCACCATGATGAAAATTAGAAGACCCATGCCCCGGCCACCATGTCCTGTGCTTGTATAGGGTATGGTGAACCTCTCCCCCAGCTGCCTATAAATACAGAGGGAGAACAGAAAACAGGAGGGGGGGCAAAAATTTTGGAGAACGAGAGAAGGCAGTGACAGAGAGGGAAGCAAGATGAAAGAAGGCAGTGACAAAGAGGGAAGCAAGATGAAAGAAGGGAGAAAGGAATAGAAAACAGAGGCCAGATAGAAGAGAGGAAAAACATAAAAAAAGAGGGAACGAAGCAGAAATAGAGGGGATTTTCGGGTTCCCAGCAACTGCTCCTCTCTCTCTACAGTGGCCTTCGGCCATCACCAGCAGCGTCGTCAACAGCAGCTGCCACTAGCAGCAACAGAGGGAAAAACAAAAAAAAACAGAGAAAGGGAATAGAACAAAGGAGACAAAACAGAGAAGGAAGAAGAAGAAAAGAAAATAGAAACAGAAAAGTGAGAAAGAGTGAACGAAACGAAAGAAAAGGAAAGAAAGAAGGAAGAAAAGATTGATCGGCGCAGTAGCTACACATTGCACAGACACCACGTAGGAAGAAGAATCATCGGGGTTCCCCGTCGCCGCTGCCGCCACCACAAGCCACCAGAGATAGCAACCACGCTCCCTCATTCCAGGTAACCTTCTTCCCCCTCTGCTGTCATTTGTTGGTTCGTCTTCATTTGCATGCAGAACATGGGCAATTCACGTTCTGCAGCAAATGAAATATAATTATATAGTTACTGTGTAAAGCATAGTAACCACCTAATTATAATTCACTGGTTACTGTGCTCGGCACAGTAACCAGCAACCAAATTTTTCTTCTTTTAGGTTGGAACATCAACCCAGCCCACGCAGCTGGGCTGAGTCCAGCCCTGTAGCTAATAGGCCCAAATTTCTTTTTAGACCCGGCCCAGTCAAAAAATATATATCATTGTTGAAAATTTGTGATTTTCCCACTTACTTTTTATGTTTTGATTAATATTGGTCTGCATCTTTAGATCGTAAAAATACAAATCAGGTATTAAAATATCCGGTTTTCATCAAAAAAAAATTTTTAAAAAAATGTCTTTGTTTTCATGCATACGGCCAAGTCGCTCAAAAAAACAATTACATCATAATTTCATACAACAAAGAAAACTTTTTAAAAAAATGTTTTAGCATGCATTTTTGGCTTTAATAACTAGTTTATTAAAGTTACGAGAACTTAGCCAATATTTCAATAATTCCAAAAAAATTATTTTTTTTCTTTTAGTATCAGGGATTATGAATTTATACGTAAAACGTATTCCTGATATTGAAAAGGTAGTTTTTTTTATTGACAGTAGGACGATTAGGTTTTACCTGATAAGATAAGGATCTTCTTATCAAGAAAGACTTTTCTTAAACCGTAGACAGATCAGAAATTAGAAAACACGACAAGACCTTAATTTCTATCAGACGGTAAAACAATGCAGCTTACCTTAGGTAGGGCGTATTTGGGGTGCTAATACCTTTCCTTTACGCAACCAGTCTCCGTACCCGATCTCTGAGACCAGTTAGGGTTTCTAGTGACCAAAATACTAGGTGGCGACTCCTATTCTATTTTTCCACCGCTAAGAGACAAGAACTCCTTGTCTCCCCACATTTACCAGATACACACACAAGAGTGAGGGTGGACGATCACCGCGACGCAGCACACATGTGACAAGTGTTATGATGAAGATTAGCTTATCTAAATACCACCTCTTGCCCACATTTGACTTCATTATTTCTATAATCAAGGAATCTCATTCCAGCACTCATGAAGGCCTCCACAAATCTTCATTGGTTTTCGGTTTTTCTGGGTTTTTATGCTAAAAAACCGACACGAACCGAACAAAACTGGTTTTCGATTTGGTCCGTGTTATATTAATAAGGAATACTATTTTCCAGTTCGGTTGAATTTTTGGGTTAAAACCGGACCGTGAACACCCCTAATTGCTATTTAGTCCTCTGAGCATTTTTGTTTTTTAATATTTTTATTAATAGTTAAATTACTCAATTATCCTAACTATTTAAATTTTTTAACCTTATCTTCAAGGGCTTGGTTGTAATTTCATAAGAGTTTTTTTTGTTTTATTATTTAGTCGAAGGAGCATTTTGCTTTTGTGCAAAAAAAAAAAGGTTGTTGATGCCTGCTTAGCATGCGTCAGCAACTCTTGCTCTGTCGTTTTTTAGGAGCACGTGCGACTGACAACAATAGTTGAAATCAAGCTTTCACCGCATCATTTGATGCATCTCGAAATCTTGTTCCTTTTTGAATGGTGCATGTATAGTAGTAAGGTCTGATTTGACGCCAATTAACTTTTTATTTCCTGTCTTTTCCTTCTCTTTCTTCCTCAGAAATTATACCAGCCCTTCAATTTCTTTGGATTAAGTCTTTCTTCTCTTAATTTTAATTGTTTTATTTACATTGATTTTTTCTAATTGGATTTTATTTTCAATTTCATTCCTGGTCGTTTGATTTTGTTGGGTTTTTTTTTTCAAACTTGGCTCTCATTCTTTAAATTGCTATTTTTTTTTGTTTTCAATCATTTTCTTAATTGATTTGTTTTTTTAATTTCATTTAAATATTCCTTTAAGATTTAATTTCAGGTGGTTTCTATGTTGAATTTAGTAATAATTCTTTTAATTGCTATTTATTTTGTTTTGCATTGTTTTTTTATTGATCTTTTTTCCTTAATTTTATCCCTTAATATTTGTTTGTTTAAGAATCTAGCTTCTTTATTTTTTTAGGTTTGCTTTTAATGGAGTCATCCTAGTCTCAAGACCCGGGTCATAGATCTGAAAGATTAGTCTGAGACTTTGCTCTTTTTCTAAAGCATTTTTTTTTCAAATATTTTTTTGCCGGTATTTTTTTCATTTTGCTATTTATGGGGTCATCCCAATTTCATGTCCTAAATCATATGTTTGATTTGCTCACCCGGGTTAGCTGTCGGGTTCACTCGAGGCTTATATATATATATATATATATCATATTATTAGGTGTCCATTCTTTATATTTTTCCGATGTATTTGGCCTTTTGTAATATTTTTTATGGTGTAGGTTCAGTCATTTTCGTTTGTATTTATCATTCAAGCCATGAGTTTTTTAGGATAGATTTATCTTTTATTTATTTAAATAAAAAAGTTTTGTAAGCATGTATAATCGGGTAAATATCTTATCTTTACAGTTTCTTTCTTAGTTATTGTTAATGATTTTTATTTATTTATATAATTGGTTAGCGATTTATTTAGTTAAATGATTGAATAGACAGTTCAAATGACATTTTTAATTTTTTTTATTTTAAAAAATACATTGGAACAACCTGTATGCTTGATATTTTTTAAGTATATCCTGCATGCCACATTCATGATTTTAATGTTTTTTTAGTTTTTTCTTCACAGTTTGTTTTAGAAAAAATATTATTTTTTTATTCTTTACACTTAAACTATTTAACCATTTTTTATATTTATTCTTTTATTCTTTTGTAATTTTTTTTTTTGTCTTTACACCTTTTGTTTTGGGAAATTTATTCTACACAGACAAAAAAAAATAGTGCTTTACTGTAGCTATTGCAACATTGTTCTATTTTTCAATTACGTTAAAAATTAACTTAAATTCTTCTATATTTTTATTAATATATATGATTTTATTATATTTTTTACTTGATATAAAAAAATGAGTTAATAACACCTACATATTAATTCTTTCGAGTTAGAAAAAGATTATTCGACGTGTAACTAGACAAGTTAAATAGACGCATTAATATTTTTTTTTATATTTATTGACATAAATAGTTTTCATAAGCCTTTTGATTTATAATTAGAATTAAAAAAATAAAAGCTTGTGTATTATTTTTTTGTCTAAAAACTTTATTCAACCTGCGTGCGAAACACGAGTTACGTGACTGGTAAAATTTTAAATTTTAAAGAATGTTTGGCCAAGTTGTGTTGTATTACACTTTGTTTCATGATGAAACACTCTAAGTTGTTCGTGAGTTAATAAAATGTTATGTTATGAATAAAATAGCTCAACTATTTAATAAATAATTGTATTGTTTGACTAAAATTACTATTAAAGACACAACTTCAAAACTTTTATTAATGAATTAATATAAACTATTTGAAAACATGAAAATATTTTTATCAATAAAATAATAATTCATGAGTAATAAAAGTTAAAAAATAATCAAAACAAAATATAGTATTTAAAAAAAACAAAAATATAAAAATATATTACTTTAATTTATTTATATTCAATGTTATTTTTATATTTTAAATAAAATAAGCATCCTTCCATATCAAAAATAAATTACTTTCAATGTTTTTTTAAGGGAAACTAACATATATCTTTAAATAATTCTTATAAAAATTCACCTTTAATTTTCAAAAGCATTCTAAAAATACTCACTAAACATTTTTTTAAATATTTTAAATTACTTTACTTTAAAAAAAAAAAAACAAGTAAAAATTAGACAACAAAGGCAACTCTTAATTTCAACCCATATCTATTCAAAGCAGAGTTCTTCCACTTATTCTCATAGCACATATGATTAATTAAAACAAAAATTATTTTCAATTCCCTATTTCCAAAATGTGGTCTAGTCGAACTCTTTAGCATTTGTATCAAGAAAAAAAATATTTAAAATTCTTGAAAATTAATGAAACTATATAGAAATTATTTAACTATTTAATCAAATGTCAAATGTGGATGTAACGCCCCCCCTCCTCTTTGTTGTTGCCACAACTAGAGAAGCCAAAGCGATATATTGACTGCAAGCTTTTTTCCAATATAACAATCTAATTCAGCTCTCTGTCGTCTGTTTGGGCATGAATTTTATTTTATTTTTAATTTTTTTTTTTGGGAGAAACTAATTCATCTCACCTTGCACAAGGGACATGGACATGGGTTGGAAGAGAAAGAAAATAGATCCGCGTAAAGAAAGCACTCTGCCAAGATCTAATCCAACCAACCAAATTATTGTCCTCATTCACATTATATTAAAAATAAAATCCATATACGGACATTATGTTTGGGTTCTCATCTTGACCAATCTGCATTTATTATACAGGAATCCATGCATGTCCTATAGTAGCCTCTGTTTATACATACCATATGCTTGGTTCTTTGCATTCTCGATCGATTCATATATACGCACCATATGCTTACAAAATTAATTTAGAAATGCATAAATGGCTTCAGAATTTGTTCTTAGTCGCAAATTAAATTTTGAATCTATTCTGTATCGAAGAACCAATGTGCAAGGTGGTATGCGTAGGAGAGTATAAGAGGTAAAAAAAAAAAAAAAAACAAAATTGTACTTGGTCTTGGATCTTTATCCTGTCACAAAGAACATGAGAACTTATCCTATGAAAAGAGGTAGATGGGTATGAGAAATGATATAGATTGAATTATAGAGTGTGTCAGGGAGGGGGATGCATTGCACTTGCAGATTGATTCATGAAAAAAGGGGGTCTACCCCTCACTACAAATCAAAGCCAATGTGGTAGGGATGTTGGGAATTTAGATTTCATTTGTTTTTGTGTTCTAGAAATATTTTTTTAATATGTTTTTTTTCACTTCAAATTAATTTTTTCTAGTGCTTTCAGATCGTTTTAATTTAGAGATGTTAAAAATAATTTTTAAAAAATAAAAAAAATATTTTAATATATTTCTGAGTAAAAAAACACTTTAAAATACAACTGATATCATACTTTTAAATGCTACTAGAATTTATCACACATGGGGCCTATTTGGTAGATGCGGTTTGACCGTTCTCCTCTTGATTTTTTTATTGCTTTGGTTTCATTTGGAATGGCTTTTGGTGAGGATGATGCTTGAGGCATGAACACTACTATTATTCGACCCTGCCTTGGGAGGCAACCTTCCTGCCCATTCTCTTTCAATGAATGCTTAAAAAACCAAATAAAAATCTCTCTCTTTCTCTCTTTTTTTAGTATTTTAATCTTTGATTTTCTTCCTTTGTTAGGAAAAAGGGGTTATAATCACGCTCGTGTTCATATCTTTTTCTCAGAAGGCTTTCATTCTTAAGAGCAAAAATCATTTGCCAACCTCGCATGCATGCCATAACATCCATGGAATATATTGGAAAAAAACTCAAATTTAATATTTAACTTTTTAATTAATTTATATTTGAATACCTCAACTCTAAATACTCTATCTATCTAAGTATCTCAACCCTTGTTTTATTGTTTTCTAGGGCAGTACTCTTCGTAATAGACATTAGAAAAGGTGATGGCATGGTCATTATTTCAAATCCTATGTCGCAAATTAAAGAGTGAGACTGGATTTGGAAAGATGAGAAAATGAATTAAATAAAAAAAGAAATTAATATTGTTAATAAAATAAATTGTGTTAAAATGTTATTAATTGATAATAGAGATAAGAGATTCTCTTTCTCTCTCGTGCTGGTGATCCTCGATTTACCGAGATCATGATGGTCGTAAGTGATTAGTGTGATAGAATGAATTTAATTTCAAACTTGGTTAATCTCATCTCTCTTTTTTTCATGAATAACATTTTGAATTTTTTTTCTAAAATATGTCTTTTAGAGACTTTAATATTTTATCAACCATTTTATTTTTAACTTATCTTTTATTTTATTATCATCTTTTATCATATTAATTATTTTTTTAAATTCATTTTCATAATATCTCAGTCCAAATCTATTTTTAATAATGTCATCGTTTCTTAATGATTAAGATAAAAAAAAATAACAATTTTTTTTTTACAAAATTCAAGCCCCAATAACTTCGTATCAAATGATGGATATAAAAAAAATCAATTATAAAAAAGTAGCATAAAAAAACTCAAGTCAACATATGTTAACTTAACCAACCTGCAACCCGCGATATGAAATCAGGATTAAAAAATTTATATTAGAAAAAGAACCTAGCAAAAAAGACCGAAGCTAAATAATAATAAAAAAGCTATAAAAAACCTAAGTTAACTTGAATAACCCACACTTAGGATGACCCCACAAAAAGAAAACCGAAAAAATCACAATTTTCAAGGGTCAATAATTTAATATGAAATGATGAAATTGAAAAAAAAATCAATTTCATAAAAAAACATCAAGAGAAAAACCTAAGTTGACCTGGGTTAACTCAACTAACCTGCTTGCCAAGATATAAGATTGAGATAAATTCACAAAAAAAAATTAAATGGAACAAATAATGAAGCTCAAGGTCTATTAACTCAAATATCGAATGATGAAATTGAAAATAAAAACTAATAAAGGACCTATAAAAAAGATTGAAGTTAAACCACGTTAATATTCAGAAGCAGTAACTTGGGTCCTGACATCAGGATTACCCTGTCGAAAGCCAGACACGAAAAAATTACGAAGTAAAATTCTCTCTTTTTTTTAAATAGTAATCAAAACAATAAGGATCATATCTGGTATAAAAATAAAAAAAATAATTAGGGATTAAATTGAAAAAAAAAAATTAAGAAAAGAATAAAAAAAGGCAATCAAAAGAATGTGGACTAAAATTTGATTTAAAAAATTAAATGAAATAATATATTAAAGGATAAAATTGAAAAACAAAATAAATCAAGAAAATGGATAAGAAAATAACAATCAAAAGAAAGTGGACCAAAATTGGATAAAAAAATTAAAAGAAATAAAATGATGAGGGATGAAATTGAAAAAAAAATCTAGAAAATAGTAAAACACTAAAAATAAAACAATCAAAAGAATGAAGATCAAATTAGATAAAAAAAAATAAAAACTAAATGAAATAAAATACATAGGATTGAAATTGAAAAACAAATTAAACTTAAAAAACCATTAAAAGCAAAATAAATATTAATCAAAAGAATGAGGACCAAAATTAATAGAAATAGAAATTGAAGGACACAATCAATTTTTAAAAGGGAAAAGAAAAGAAAGAGAGGGAAAAAAAAAGTCACCAGAACCCAACTGCAACTCTATTGTGAACACGTGCCCCACAAATGTGAAAGGGATGATGCGCTGTTGTACACATAGTTATGGACGACTAATTTTTGTCACCAGACATCCCTGCATGGGCAGCTCAAAAGGCGTTGGAGCACTATGCTTTATTGCGTTCAACTTGTTTTTAATAATATTTAATTTTTTAAAACTACCAAACAACTCTAAGGTCAACCTAAAAATAACAAAAAAAAAAAA
>Ga0325404_1005248_pt1 | contig 13660 bp, 8 predicted proteins | sample PopdelMetagenome_18_FD_205664 | JGI IMG/M metagenome (GOLD analysis project Ga0325404, IMG submission 205664) | Populus deltoides microbial communities from Bellville, Georgia, United States - Xylem-Control-R1 | ecosystem: Host-associated > Plants > Phyllosphere > Stem > Wood/Secondary xylem... | reverse complement strand
TTATGAGGAAAACTACAGTGCTTTCTCCAATAAAATCGACAAAGATAATTTTAGAAAAAATTATAGAAAAAACTATTTAGAGAAATATTGTAGCAATTCATAGTGTTTTGTGAGAAAAGTTACAATGTTTTCCCCATATGATTTAGCTTTATTGTAATTATAATTCTTAACCAACTCAATATTCAAAAAAAAAAAAAAATTCAACAAAGATAATTTTGGAAAAAATTATAAAAAAATCATATGGAAAAACACTGCAATAATTCACAATGTTTTAAAGAAAAAAAATTACAAAGTTAAATTCTCAATAAACTCAATATTAAAAAAATAAAATTGACAAATATAATTTTAGAAAAAAATAACACAAAAAAAAAACAGGGAAAAAAAACCATGTTGGAAACATTATAGCAATTCACAATGTTTTGTGATGAAAGCTACAGTGCTTCCCCACATGATTTAGCCTTATTTGTAATGACTTGTAATTGTAATTCTCAACCAGCTTAATATTAAAAAACTAAAATTGACAGATAATTTTAAAAAAATCATAAGAAAAAAAAAACCATGTTGAGAGTCACTCTAGCAATCCATAGTGTTTTGTGAGGAAAGCTACAATGCTTTTAAGTTTTATTACAAAGTTAAATTCTAACTATTTTAATATTAAAAAAATAAAATTGACAAAAATAATTTTGAAAAAAAATATTACAAAAAAAAAACACAAAAGAAACTGGAAAAAAACAACGTGGGAAAAAACACTATGACAATTCACAGTAATTTACAAGGAAAGTTACAGTGTTTTTCTCACATAATGTAATTGTAATTTTTCACCAGCTCAATATTAAAAAATAAAATTGAAAATTTTAATTTTGGAGAAAATCATCAAAAAACAAAACAACAAAAATATAATTTTACAAAACTAAAGTCTCAATCAGCTCAATCTTAAAAAAATAAAATCAACAAATATAATTTTAAAAAATCAAAAAATAAAAAAGAAAAACCATGTGGGAAAATGCTTTAGAAATTCATAGTATTTTAAAGGAAAAAAATTACAAAACGAAATTTTTAATCAGCTTAATATTTAAAAAGTAAAATCGATAAAGATAATTTTGAAAAAAAATAAATAAAAAAAGGGGAAAGTTGGAAAAAAAAGGAAAGTAATTTTGAAAAAAAAAAAGAAAAAAGGGGAAATTTGAAAAAAAAAGATGAAAAAAAAAGAATGCACTGTGGATTACTATTGTAATCCACAATGCATTGGTGTGGGTGGATAATGAATTCCTCACACCCTTTAGCTTATTACTTAATTGTAATTCCTAACCATCTTAATATTAAAAAAATAAAATTGACAAAGACAATTTAAAAAAAAAAACTATGCTTAAAAAAATATATTGTAACTGTAATTTTTAACCAGCTCAATATTAAAACATAAAATTTAAAAAGATAATTTTGGAGAAAATAAAAAAACAAACAAAAAAAAAACCTTGTGGAGAAAAACTGTAGCAATCAACAATGTTTTAAATAAAAAAAATTACAAAACTAAATTATCAATCAGCTTAATATTGAAAAAATAAAATTGACAAATATAATTTTGAAAAATAATAGAATAAAATAGAAAAATCATGTGGAAAAACACCGCAGTAATCCACAGTATTTTAAAGGAAAAAAAATTACAAAGTAAAATTTTTAACCAGCTCAATATTAAAAAAACTAAAATTGACAAAGATAATTTTGAAAAAAAAAGTGCAAAAAAATAAAAAGTGCAAAAAAATTAAATTAAAAAAAACAAAAAAGTGACAAAAAAATAAAAAACAGGAAAAAATGAAAAAGTACAAAAAAAGAGAAATGCACTGTGGATTACTGTTGTAATCCACAATGATTTTGGTATGGGAAAATAGTGATTCCCCACATCATTTAGAGTATTGTATAATATGAAGGAAAAAGAAAATTAGTGCCGGGTGGATGATAGAGGTGGAGATAATGGTGAAAGATTTAGTTCTTGGTGTAATTCCATGTCACTATTTATTAGTTTGATGGTATTTTTGTAATAATTTTAATTTATAAGGGTGTTTTAGTCCTCAAATTCAATTTAATGGCAATTCAATTATACGAGTTAGTTCTATAATTTTTTAAAAAAAATTATTAATTTTTTTTCATAGTTTGAGTCAGTGATATGTATAATGTAATTTCTGAAACTATAAAAAGATATGAAATCATGTACAAATCTTAGGAGAGTCAAAGTAATTTTCTTTAATAAATATTACTCCAGTGATGAATACTTCAATGAATTTATGGAATTGATAAATAAAATATGAATATTTAAATTTTTTATATCATTAAATAATATGTAAGATGTAGATATAGTAAAAATTCAATCCTTAGATATTAATTATTGTCCATACTCTTTGGATGATATAGCAATCTTGTATGAATAGTCTATGTGCATCGAACTTGTATTTGTTATCCATAGTATCCATAAAGGGACACCATCTTTTCCATTTCTTATTATAAAAACTCTAAAAGCTGTAGCAAAAACAATGCACACTCAGACACAAAAAAACCGAGATGTCTTGGAGTTAGGGGTAATTCGGTCTTTTTTCATGGTCCAATGGTTATTAAAACATTATCCAGGGTTATATGTATCTTTTGAAAATTTTCAAAATAGTAAAATAACTAAATTACTTCGAAGTAGAAATAAATAAAAGTTATTGACTGAAGGTGTTTTTATCTTAATATTTTTTTAAATATAATAAAAAATATATTTACTCTTGGAATCAAGAAAAACAATAAGTCATTAGTCGAAGGGCCTTTTGGTCTTTTCTATACATTTTGTTTTGTTAATTCTGAAACCATTTATGGTAATTTGGTCTTCTTAGGATGAGTAATTATTATTAAATTAAAAAAAAAGTTATTGGTGTGTGTTGTCCACGTCCCAACGCGTTAGACGTTAGAGGCGTTTACATTATTTGGTCAGCATAAGCAGCACCTTCAAATGATCAAAACTGCATTTCCACCATATCATTGAAAGTGTCTCCATGTTCTTTATCTCCTGGTATAATGTATGTTGATGGTGACGAGGCAGTTAGTCATCGGTGAGCATTTTTTTCTCTTCCAAAAAAATTACAGTTTAACCCCATTTGTTTTTGGTATTTCAATTTTATTCCTTATTCTTTTGATTTTTAATTTTTGTTCTTGATTTTTTTTTTTATAAAAGTTGTATTTATTTTTAATTTTTTCTTTCAATTCCAATTTTTTAGATATTATCTTTTCCAATTTAATCTTCATTCTTTTTTAATGTCTAATTTTTTTCTTTGACAATTTTCTAAAAGTTTTATTATTTTTCAATTTCATCATTCAATTCAAGTTTGTCGTATATTAGCTTTTTTTATTTGGTCCTCATTCTTTTGACTTTTTTAAATTATGTTTGCTGTCAATAATGGGTCACTGAATGCAATCTAAGAACCATCTCTAGTTATAATTAGTTTCTTCTTCAACCAAAGCAAAAGCCAGAGGTAATATCTTATTATTCACATTAAAACCAACCACAATCAATAACTTTCTAATAAAATTCTTGTATAGGTGAATGTTGTCAATAGTTATCAGTGGCCTACAATACCTCTAACCTTCAATTGCATCTCCAAATACCTAGAAAACTCTTCCAAATAATGTTACAACATCATCAAAATATATAGTATGATCTCATTGCACAACTATACAAGGATTTGAATCTTAGAGAGTGAATAATCTAGGAGGAATTTCAAAGGATCCTTCACACAAACAAGCCTTATAATATGAGATAGTAAACCCATATTGTGTACTTATTGAAAATTTAATGCTAGCAATGTTTACACTTAGGCGTTATAACTATGGAAATAACTCTTGCAATAAATTTTGATGGTTGTCTTGCTAATAGATATATTGGTATTTATCTGAGGGAAGTTAACTTTGAGATCTCAAATATATTGTTATGGTACCCTCCATATAAATACCATTTATATTTTGGTGCATTCACATATTATAATTCTATATAAATTATGGTTGAATGCAAAACTTTATATTCTAATAAATTTGTAATGTGTTACCATTTAATTACATCAATTAAATTAAACATTATTCTAAAAGTTTGCCTAAGCTTCAAATCAATACTTACGCCTGAAGTCCTATGACTAAGATCCCGGTTATTACATACCATTTCATCAACTCCACTATCATCCTCAAATTCAACAACAAGAGGTCTCATTAACCCATCTTTATCTTGTGTCTTAATCAAACCCAAATTAATATTAACCTCATCTTCTTCATCACTAGGTTCAAAATTATTATTAATGTATGAACGATCATACATACCTGGATCATTTCTTTTCATAATTTTAGGTATCAATGTTAAGTTAATTACATCATTAAATATCCTAGATGGACCAACAGACTGTGATGCTTGTTTTAGTATATTTTGGGACTTGAATATACTCCATAGTGGAAGAGGAGTGTTCTTATTTAGGTTGACTATTTAAATATAGCTCAATGTATCTCGATCCATATTGGACAAACAACCCAAGCATATACTTCAAATTCAGATAACAAGAAATCGACATGATAACATAATGAACGGGACATTCCTTGGTAAGCATCCTTCAAGTAAAATCAACTTCAATATCATTATAATTTCACTCAATTCGTTCACATATTACTTGTATACGTTTGACTAATGACATTTCTAAACTAGCATTCAGAATCACATTGCTTCCTTCATTGTAAGTGTTACTATTTTTTATATCATTAATAATAATACCACCATAATGACACAAAAATGCCATATTAGAAGATATTATGTAAAACAACAAAACCTATTTCTATCAATTGTTACAAGTTCTCACTAGTTCAATTAAGATTTATAGCATAAATCACTTCAATTCATGACTAATTATTTCAATTGGATAAAATTCTTAATTATCTCAATTACTCCTAAGATTCAACATTTATACCTAATTGATATAATTTATAGCATCAAATACATCAACTTATACCTAATTGCTTTAATTGAACAAAATTCTCAATTACTCAATTATTCCTAAAATTCAATGTAAAACCCTATTTGATGTGATTTATTCCTAATTGATTAAATTTATAGTATCAATTGATATCTAATAACATAAATTCATACCTAATTGCTTCAATCAAACAAAATTGCCAACCACTCAATTAGTCCCAAGATTCAATGTAAAACCCTAATTGATCTAATTTATACCTATTTGATTAAGTTTATTGCATCAATGCATGCCTAATTACATCAAGTCATACATAACTACTTCAATTGATTTTTTTTCTTTATTATAACAATTAATCTCAAAATTCAACATAAAACCTTAATTGATGTTATTTATAGTATCAATTGCATCAATTCATATCTAATGTCCTCAATTTGATAAAATTATCAACTATCCAAATTACTCCAAAAATTCAACATATAGCATAATAGATCTGATTTATACATAATTGATGTAATTTATAGCATCAATTGCATCAATTATCTAATTAATCTAAACTCAACTAATCCCTAACACAACAAAATTAATCCAAACAATAATCACTTAAACCCTAACATAATCATAAAATAACAACCAAACTTATAGAATTAAAAGAGATATAGTGTTTACCTTGATTTGTTGAAGGGAAAGTTGTGGCATACTGACAACGATGAAGGGCGAGGAAGAGAAAAGGGGTGACAATTTTGCATGAAGAAAAAGAAGCAAAAAAAGCAAAGGAAGGAAGAGATGATGAGATGAAGCTTAGTATGGAAGGGCAAATAGCTACAAAATGATGCAAAGCTCAGGTGGGTAAGGGGGAGGAAGAGATAAAGTAGAAACGGTAAATGTGAAATGGGGGAAAAGACTTAAAGAGCTTTTTAATTTTATAAGTTGTGTTGTTCTGAAAAATGCAACTCACATGGACTGAATCGTTAGGAATAATGCAACCTATAGGTTGCATTGTTCCTAACAACACAACTAATATATTAAAAAAAATTAAGTTGTGCCGTTAAGAACAATGTAATTTACTAGTATGTTGATGCATAGAGATTTTTAGGAATAGATTATTTTTTCAGTTATTACTATTTTCTATTTAGTTTAGAAAAATATTTTTCTTTATGATTTTTTAGTTTTTCTCCTATTTAATTCAAGAAATCAAATATTGAGACTAATAAATTTATTTTTCTTAGTTTGTTTAGGATTTTTATTGCTTTTCTTTTTATTTTCATGTTTTATAGTTAGTCTAGGTTGGTTTTTTAGCTTATTTAAATAGTTAGAAACTTTTTAGCGTATGCAATGAGTATCCATTAAATAAAGAAAGTCATGATCAAATTTAAAGCAGGTGGACTAATGAATTTAAATAATTAAATATGACTTGAGCAAAAAAAAATTCCGATTCTAACCAATGCATTATATCTCTAACCAGAGGACACAATCTCCATGTTAACTTGCTCCGTTCACAAGAATAAATGTATATGCTAATGCTAAGATTTCACTTCCATATATGGTGTCTGTGCTTGCAGAGATCAAAAGTTTTAAATTGTCTAGTTAAATTTTAAAAAACAATAACCTAAAGGGTGTGGTGTTTTTAATATAATGCCATGTACCATATGAAGGGAGAAACACCATGCATATGTAGTTGAGTATTTTAATCCTTTATATATTTTTTTTAATTTCATCCTTTTATATTATTTTTTTCTTGATTTTATTCTTTCACGTCGCATTGACTGAGAATAAAACTTGATAATTTATTTCAATTTATTTTCTATATGGCTATCATGGTGTCAAAAAAATCCCCACATTAGGTTGATACTTGATTTTGCAATGCGTACACACACACATATTTGTTTTTGTTGCTTGCAAAAAAATTAAAACTAAAAGGATCAAAATTGACAACGAGGCAAATATACAGGCTAAATTGCTAAATAAGCACCTTTTCAAAAAATTTGGCCAATAGGATTTTTTTTGTTTTTCCTTTTTGCTCCATTTAGTTTGAAGTTTTTACATTTTATTACAAAATTTTATTTTGTTTACATCTCAGTCCTTCAATTAATGAGAGAGGGTCCCTAGAATGGCGAGGAGAGAGAAAATAAATGGTTGACAAGATTTCTTTAATAAAAAGGCCAAATTTAGCGTCAATGTGTTCCTCTTAACGAGATGAGTACCATTGAGGTGTACTTGAGCTTTTATTTTGCTTAAGAACATAGATCAAGGTTGGAGCCTTTCAATTTAATTTTGTATTTGCAAACTAATTTAGGGGTGTTATGAGTTGAGGAATTAGTTTATTGGGGTTTAAAAGTTGTTTTTAGGTGTGTTCAGGTGAAAATAGATTGAAAGACAATTTTTTTAATCCATAAAACCCCTATTCGATTTTTTTAGCCACTACTATGATTGTCGGAATCTAAACAAGCACAAGATGTGTCGTGTTCCACAATAGATGGTACGTCATTTACTCTTTGTTTTTTTTTTTATGGAAAAAAAAAAGCCATGTGTGTTAGCCCACCCAGGCCCATGTGCTTGGCCTTTTTTTGGGTTTTGTCTTTTTTTCTCTTCAATTATATTTTATAATTTATTTAAATTAATTAATTAAAAATTTATTTGGGATATTATTTTCTTAAATACTGTTCAATTTTTATTTTATTTTCAAGTAAAATCATAACATTCTTTTTATAACATTAGTAAGCATTATTTTTATCCAGCCCTTCATAAAGGTTTTTTTTTTTTAGAAATTTTTTTTATATGGTTGTTGCATGCACATGTTGATTTTTATTATTGTATGATTAAATAAAAAAAATAAATTTATTAAACTCAATTGGATTTATAACCCTGTTCGTGGGTGAAACTAGTTGGCTCAGGTCAATCCAAAATATCGTTGTCTATATATATATATATATATATATATATATATATATATATATATATAAGGGCTAAAACGACATTGTAAGAAAATTGGGTTCTGGTGTTTTGACCAGCTAGGTCAATTAGGTTACACTGGATCAACTTCCACCTGGTTTGATTTAAAGACCAAGCCGAGTCATCTCCATTGACCCACTTAGCCAAGTCAGGTTTGGCAACACTTCGAAAAAGTTCATTATGACAACATGCTTTAATGTATAGTTCTTATATATGTTTTTTAATAAATTTGTGTTAAGTTTACCATAATATTAGTTTCTTAATTAAAACTTGTTTTTATAATTATGATAAGTTATTATATGAAAAAAAAATATTATGGTAAAAAATATCAATAAGACATTTTTTTTTATTTCAAATCATCAAATTGTTTTTTATAATTATTCTTATTGATTTTTTATTAAATAAATAACATTGAAAAAATATTTTTAGGTGAAAAAGAATTAACATGAAAATGATAAATCATACCAACAAATAATTTTGTTTCAGTGGAATTTAACTTATTGTTGTTATTGTTCCTCTTTTTTAGACCTCCATATAAACAAAAAATCAGAAAAAAAAAATAAAAGAATTAAAAATAAAAAGTAGTTCAAATTAACTTTAAAATAACTGAGCTTGACATTGAGAGAGAGGAGCTACAAAGGGCAATGGATAACATACCACAGTTGGAGACTACGATACGAGTACTAGAAAGAAGCAATGAGGCTTTAGCAACCAGCAATAGAGTACTAATCACATATAATATCTTTCTCTATGACAACATAAGACAAATGACAAAGTAGATTGAGCAAATACATGTTATGATGAAAGGTTGCAATAACAGGCCACCCAGATTGGAAATGATGTTATGAAGCACCGAGAACATATGAGCACCATCACTTCCTTCATTAGAAACATTAGTAGAGGAAATGCTTTTTATGAGTAGTGATGTATAGAACTTTTAAAGTTTAAAATTTGTCAAACGATGCCTTTTTATTTATAAGAGGGCTACAACCCATCTTTCTTTCTAGTGTGTTTTGAAATTCAACCATGATAAGAACTTAACAAATGCTCCTTTACAGCAACCACTTGGAATCAGAAATCTTGCCGAAGGAATTATGAAAGTCATGAATCAGTTCAGAAAGGCTAATCCTTATCCAATATACATTGACATATGCATCATGATTATTGCATTTTTTTCATATATTTGTTTATAAATCGTCACATACATGTTCAGGCTGTGAAACATAGGTCCCCTGCCTAAGATCTATAACACCTGATTAAGAAAAAAAATGGAGAACAAAGAGAGAGCTAATCTGTAATCACATTATCAAAAATGAGTTAGAGTCCATGAAGAATGAAGTCACTCGAATGACCAATTTACTCAAGCAACTTTCAGACTTAATAAAGATAAGGTAAATGACATGTTGTTCATCAACTTGCACCTTTGTTTTGATAGTTTTGACTGATCAAGTTGGCAACTTCAAACACTTGAATGCGGAGTTACAGACCTCCAAATTAAGTAAGCTTGGATCCAAATGAAAGGTGTGCCCCCTTCTACCAATTTTAGGTGGTGTCAGGCAATGATGATGACAGAATTGCTTTGACAAGGCCTCGAAAGTGGACAACTTAGTCAGCCTCAATAATGCAACTATCATGCAAAAAATAATTTGGTTTTTATGTGTTCACATACAAAGGCTCCTTAATGAGTTCTTATCAAGGGTTCACAACACTCCCCTCAAGATCAAGAGGTTAAAAATATATTAAAGACTTCCCAAAACCCTAACAAAACCCTATAAATACCCCCCTCAAGATCAAGAAAAAAGGGCTGGAAAAAAAAAAGAAAAGGAAAAAAAGAAAAGAAAAGAAAAGGAGAGAAATATTAACTTAGAACATAAGTGTAAAAGTTCTAGAAACCTAAGAAAAGTTTTCTTAAGTTTTGGAAAATGGGAGTAAGCTTGTGAGTGGTAAAACCTTTCAAAAAAAAGGTAAAGACAAAGTAGTTGTTCTGGGTATATCTTATTGATAAAAAAAAAAAGTAGGTCATTTGTGGCCTGCTTTTGTTGTTTTTTCATTTGTTTTGTTTTACATTCATGTTTACAAGCATAAAAAAGAATTTAGAATGCTCAACAAGTAGTGTTGCTTTACCTCTTTGTTGCTATAATTTCTATTTAATGAAGTTATTTTAGAGTTTTTTATTTTTATTTTTTTGATGTATTAAAATTGTTGTTTAAGTTTTCTTTTTTATATATAAATGTTGTTTTAACTTAAGTTATGCATGTTAAAGCAATGGTGTAAAGCCTATTCGTGCATAAAATAGGTTCAGAAAACCAATTTTAAATTCATGTTGCATGAACATACAAGCTGTTTTAGGTTATTACTTTTTGGATTTGGTACCTTATGCTTAATTTTGATGTTTTTTTTTGGTTAATTTTACATTCAAATATGTCTGTGTATGATATTAAACCCTTGATTTTGACCAATTTTGGTCCATTTCTTTGCATAGAACCTTTCCTTATACATGATTAAATAATAATATAGTATTTATTTGCATCAATAACATATTTATAATGGTTTTTAATCATAGAGTTTCAGTTTAGGATGAAAACCTATTTTGACAAAACCGCGATATTTAAAAGATAATCGAAGTGAATGGATGTTAAATTATTGACACTTGCATGATTTCCAACATGTATGTGCCTTCATTTTGACCATTCTGGTCTGTTTTGGGCTCCATATTGATGGGTTCGTTTCAAGAGTTCTTAGTGTTCTTTATTTTTTTTATGTGTTTGATCCGTTTTGTTCAAAAATTTTTTAGTTTTTGTGTTTTTTAGGTGTTTAATCTGTTTTTTTTTACTTTATTTTTGTTTTGGGTTTTTTCAGGTCAAACCAGAATTTTTTGTTCGGTTTATGTTCGAACAAAAAATTTCAGGTCAACCTAGTTGAGTCGAGACAAAAATATTTTATTTTTTTCTTGCTTATGACTAAAAATCCTAAAGTTATTTAATCAATTTTTTAAAATAAAATATCTAAAATACTTTGACATGTTTTTTTTTAAAAAAATATTGCATGGATTTTACAACAAGTTTGTAAAATTCCAAAGGATTTTGGTCTATATTTCAAAAATACCAAAATTTTTTATTTTGTTTCTTTTAATATGCAGGATTATGAACTTATATATAAGATATATTCGTGATATTAATAAAAAGATTTTTTTTTGTTGGCATTAGAACGATTAGGTTTTTAATCTAATAAGATAAGGATTTCCTTATTGAGGCAAAATTTTCTTAAACTTTAGACAAACTAACGGTTAGAAAACATAACTTTTTCCTTAGTTTATATTAGATAAATAAAAAATACAGCTTATCTCAGGTAAGACATATTAGGGGTGTTAATACTTTTCTTTTACACAATTAGTCCTCTTACGTAAATTTTAAGACCAATTAGGGTTACTAGTGATAAAATACCATATGACAACTCTCATTTTTTTTTTCTATTGATAAAGGACAAGAATTCCCTATTATTTTCACCCACATCATTCCCAACGATCCTAATTCAAGAGAATGATCAGTGTAACGCCACACACATGCAACAATTATTCTTACAAAAACAATTATTGCCACATGATTAAATAAAAAAAATTGAAAGGTTCCCTGACACGAGATTATATATTTTGATTTGCATTTACTTCTCAACTTAGTTTTTAGTTAGCATTAACAATTTTTTAAAAAATATTTATTGATGCATAAGATCTTTTTTTATTATTAAATGTTCTACATGAAAAGAATTTCTTGGTACTAGAAAACACGTAGACATTATCTTCATATTTTTTATGTTTAATTTTTTTTTATCCTACTTGTATTGTGTTGAAAATATAAGTTAATATGTCTTTGCAAAATCACCATAGTTTTATTAAAAAAAAAATATTATATCCCTATTAAAAAGCCCTATATTACTTAATCATATGCTTTCATGTAGAATATATTTGAAATCACTCACTTCCTATTAAAAATAAAATCCATATATACCCAAGTCAATGAAAGAAAAAAAAATCCAACTATTATTTTGTGCTAAAAATAGGGTGATAGGCTTACTACATGTGTAACAAAAATCATATCGACTATAATGACCTATTTTAGAACCAATAATTTACACTAAAAATTTGAATTGTTATTAACAAAAATTAAAGAGGAGGTGAATTCATTGTTTACTATAAGTTTTATTTTTTTTTATTTTTTCCTTTAATATTAGGTTTAGTGGATCTTTTTTTTAATTGGATTTTTTTTTAATTTTATCTTTTAACATCATATTGATAAAAAAAATTAGGTTTTATAATTTGTTATAATTTTTTTTTCTATGAAGTCATCCTAGTGGATCATAGGTTGACTTGGGTCATTTTTTTTATCATTTTTAATTGATTTTTTTAATTTTATCATTTAAAATTGGATTAATTGAGAATTGGGTTTCATAATTTATTTTAATTTGATTTCTATGAGGTTATCTTAGTCTTATGACCTGAATCGCTGGTTTGACAAGTTGATCTTCATGATTTGTTTTGACTTGCTTTTTATAGGGTTTTCACGTTTTCAAGACCTGATTCGTAGATTAAGAATTAACTTGGGTTGACTGAGTTGACTCAATATATTATCATTTCAATATTAAAAAAAAAATATCACCTGTGTCAAACTATATTTTACTAGTTATTTGAGTTATTTTTTGATCTATCAGATCAATTGGATCATATCAAATTAAAATTTTTTTATTAAAAATTATATTAGGAAAAACTAGATATTTTTTATATTAAAAAAATTGATGCAACCCGTGACCCGTGGTGAGCCATTCTTTATAAGCACTTATCTTTGTCTTAGTAAAGGTCTCCAATTCAAATCCCATAATTCTAACCAGCTGATGTTGCCCAACGAAGACCATTCAAAGCAAATGGACGACCTTTTGAAACAGGAAAATGAAAATTGGACCCTCCATCGTCTCCACTTTCTCCATCATACAGTAAGACAATTAGCAAAAGTTATAATCAAGGGCAAATATAATTCACACGTACCAAGGACCAACTTGGTGATAGATTATCTTTCCTTCATAGTTAGTGGTATTTTTTACCGGCTTATTTGTTAATTAATGTTTTTTTTCGAACACTTTTAGGAATTAATTTTTACATAAATTGTATTTCATTTAAAAAAAACCAAAGTGTTGATTTAAAGATTTGAATTTGGATAAAAACATTATAATACCTTGATTAAAAATAAATTTGATACAAAATCTGGTTTGCTAATGCAAACCCAACTTTTAACTAAAAAAAAATCAAACATGAAGCTGTTAAAATATCGAACCGATCAATTAATAGATTGATTTGATGAATTAAATCGGGTATTATAATTAAAATAAAAAAGAAACAAATTTTTTTTATTTTATTTTTATATAATGAGAGGTTAAATTACACAATAAATTACAGGCTTATTTTTATTATAGAAAAATGAAGCCGTTAAAACTGGAATATACTTGCTAAAGCAAGGTAGGATCACGAGCAAATTAAAAATATTTTCTTGTCCTTTCTCTCCTCTCCAGTTGCCCCATCTTGATTGTTGAATCTTTCAATTTTTGTGCATGATATTTTCTGTTTTTTTCTCTTTCCGATGGAGCGTTTCAGATCTAGGTCATGCAGGGAAGGGAGGATACAGATGGAGGGATACCATGGAGACAAGGCGGCACCTGCAAACATGAAAGATTTGAGGTCTTATAGTGTC
>Ga0325404_1005247_pt1 | contig 13660 bp, 12 predicted proteins | sample PopdelMetagenome_18_FD_205664 | JGI IMG/M metagenome (GOLD analysis project Ga0325404, IMG submission 205664) | Populus deltoides microbial communities from Bellville, Georgia, United States - Xylem-Control-R1 | ecosystem: Host-associated > Plants > Phyllosphere > Stem > Wood/Secondary xylem... | reverse complement strand
TAGGTCTACTAAAATATACAGTGTTTTCTTTTCATAGAACCCGGTCTAGATATCCAAATCTCTTCGGGCTATTGTTAAAACTATTTTACCTTTCTTTTATGTCAAGCATGGGACATATAATCTGTATGTTTTAAAAACATAGCATCATACTATTTTTTTTAAAAATCTTTTTGGTGATGTTATTGCTAATATTTTCACTTCCATAGTATTGATAATTGACTATATCTCAATAAATCCAAGTTGTTTGAAAGAAAAGATATAGCTCTTGGATAATTAATTAATCTTTTAGTTTTGACAATATGATTTATTTTCCCTAACTAAGATGATTAATGCCTGATATCTATAAAATATCTTTTTTGGTGAATTTGAAGACTCTCCAATGCTTAAGTATGTATTTTTTTCTACAGAAAAAACAATCATATTTTAGAGAAAAACTCTAAAAATAAATATATCGTGGAGAATGAAGATTCAGGGAAAAAAGAAAGTTTTTTTTATAGATATCCTCATCCCTTTTATAGCCTATGAGACCTATCTTTTTTTCAAAGAGAATGAGTTATAGTGTAAGCAAAATATTTCTGACTCATCAGGATAAATATCTCTAACTCGTCACAAAGTAAAATATATATAACTTATCAAAGTAAAATATCTCTGACTAACGGTCTAATCATGAAACCTAAGATTCTTCAGAGTTAAGAAAGAGTATGAGCTTAATGATTGGTTGGGCCTGGAGATAGTAGGTGTAGCAGCTTGCTAGACCCATACATGTGTGGGCTTAACGCTTAGTTGAGCTTGAGGGTGCTAGGTTATTACCTTATCTTTGGCAATTCTTTAATAAAAAAGGATCTAGGTAAAAACAAAAAATATTGATCCATCAATAATAATCTTTTGAATTAAATTGAATAGATGCTATTCAATTTTATCCCAACAATCACAAATGTTAAAATTAATAACAAAAATTAAAAGAAAAAAACTAAAAAAAAATTAATCTCATTGACATATTAAGTTCCAAGTGCCATCTTTTTTACATTATAAATATCCATATAATAGCATTAGGAAGTCCATTAGAAGAGTCATATTCATCATGGCTTTTACTCAATTTACCACATAATAAAAACCCACACTTATAAACACTTAGGAGGGAGTGTTTAATTCAAATGTGGGATAAAAACATTTTCCTTCTTTATTCACTTACAAACTACACCAACAATCCTCCACTAGTTTGTAATGAATATCTTTTCACTTAATAGAATTACACTTACTATAAGATATTTTGAAATTTAAACCTCCAATTAGTGTTAGAACTTGAATCCTATTAAAGTTATTGGTGTCTACAGATTAAACTAAAATTTTTATTATAGAATCAAAGATACTACACACATAATACTATCCGAACTCTTAAAGAGATTTACAATTGTTTAGCACTTATTATAGCCATGTGCTAAAATCTTATTTTCCTGAATATTTACAAAAGAAAATCATAACTCTTGTCAAAAGCAGCATCACTTCTATATTTATATAGGTGAAATTATACATGTCTTTATTATATTAAACATGAACTTTAAATTTCATTAAGAGCCAACGTTCATCCTTCTTTGTGTAATAGAACACACTGAATACTATCAGAATAGGGTCCAAAATTAATTATCAGTGTCTAACAGATACTAAATAGTAACTTATTATTACCAAATAAACTTATAGATAAACTTCTTATTAATTCAAAGTTAGGTTTCCATTACCGGTATCTTTAATAATAGGTTTCAACCCATTTCACCAATTGTTTTCCTTACCATGTCTCTAGTTAATTCTTTTGTGAGCGGATCTGCTAAATTATTCATGTAATTCACATAGACAATGATGATTACCTCATTTGTAATCAACTCTTGAAATATCAATGTTGAATGCTTATATATCTTGATTTACCATTGTAAATATTATTGTAAGCTCAAGACATAGTTGCTTCATTATCACAGTATAAGGAAATAATTGACATAGATTATAGTCATAACTTAATATCTAACAATAGATTTCTTATCCATTCTACTTCTTTAGTTGCAACAACCATAACAATAAATTTTGATTCTATAGTAGAAAAAAGATACGCAAGTTTGTTTCTTATATACCCAAGATATTGCACCTCCTCCAAGTGAAAAAAATCCATCCTGATGTGGATTTATTATCACTCGAACTAGTTATCCAACTTGTATCACAAAATCCTTCCAACACTGCTGGAAAATCAGATTAAAACAAGTCCAAATCAGTTGTTCTATTGAGATAACCAAAGACTCTTACAATAGCTTTTTAATGATCTGTATTTGACTTGTTTGTATAACTTGATAACATACATATAGAAAAAGCTATATATGTTCTTATACAATGTATAACATACATAAAACTTCCAATAACATTGACATATTTTAATTGCACTGTTGTTTTATCACAATTATCATTTAACTTCACACTAAAGTCAAATGGGGTATTAACATTTTCTTAATAGAATATGATTGATTAAGTGCATAGCAATTATTATGTTTCTTAACTTTGATACCTAAAATTGTATCCACTTCACTAAAATCTTTCATTTTAAAAATAGAATTGAAATATCTTTTGGTTTCAACTATTCTAATCATATTAATGTTAAACATTAACATGTCATTTACGTAGAGATAAATAATCACACCAAAGTCCTTTGTAAATTGGGAATAAATACACTTATCGACACTATTATGATGAAAATCATTTCATAAAATTGATTTATCAAACTTCTCATGCCATTGTTTCATAGCTTGGACTTTACTTATTTACAGATTATTTTCTCATTTCTAGGAAGTATAAAACCCTCAGTTTGCTTCATACACACTTTATCCTTTAAATCTCCATTTAAAAAAGTCATTTTTAACGTCCATTGGATAAACATACAATTTATAAATTGATGTTAAAGCAAATAAAACTCTAATAGATGTAATTCTTACCACTGGAAAATAAGTGTCAAAATAATCAACACCCTTCTTTTGAGTAAAGCCTTTAATAACTAATATTGCTTTGAAAGTTTGTATAGAACTATCAATATTGTATTTTTTTAAAACACCCATTTACATCCTATTGGCTTAGAATCTGGAGATAAATCTATTAAGACCATACTATTGTCAGACAATATTGAATTCATTTCATCATTTACCGCTTCTTTCCTAAAAGCAACATCCCTAAAAGACATAACTTCATAGAATGTCTTTAGATTATCTTTCACATTTAAGATTATAAGTGTCATTTTCAATACCATGTTTCTATTATCTTCCACTAAAAATAAAATTGAATGAATAGAAATGAAATATTTATCTAAACGCTTTTCGTTTCTAACCTTTTGACTTTTTTTTTATTCACTTGAACCTATTACTTTTGGTTTTTTTATATTTTTCACTTAGAGTTGAGCTAGGAGTCATCACTATTAGATTTGGTTCTTGCATATTTGAATATTTATGAATTTATTTTTGATAAATTCAACATGTATAGATCCAACTATCATATTATTTTCTAAATCCAAAAGCTTATAAGCATTTGAATTTTGTGCATGACTAGCAAAAACACGTCCTAATTTTGTTCTTTAAGGATCATAAATTTCATAAAAAGCTATACACCTTCACACTTTAAAATAATTCAGATTTGGTTTTCTATCGTTTCATATTTTATTAGGAGAAACATTTAATTTCTAGATAGTACTCTATTATGAATGTGACATGCAGTAAGTAAAGCTTCACCCCACAAATTATTTGGTAACTTAGCATCCAAAAGCATGACATTGATCATATCAACTAAGGTCATATTTTTTCTTTCAACAAATCTATTATATTGTGGTATACATGGTGCTCATTTGATGAATTATTCTATTTTCCTCACAAAATATAGAAAACTCCCTAGAAAAGTATTCATCACCTTTATCTATTCTAAGAACTTTAATTCTCATTTCCTTTTGATTTTCTACTATTTTCTTGAATTCTTTGAATTTCTCAAAGGTTTCATCTTTAGTTCTTAACAAGTAAACATAGGTAAAACAAGAATAATCATCAATAAAACTTATGAAATATCTTTTCCCGTGCTTTGTTAACATACCATTTATTTCACATATATTAGATTGCACTACCTCTAGTAATTGAGAATTTCTTTCAATTTTAGGAAAAAGCTTTTTAGTCATCTTAGCTTGAATACATACTTCACATTTATCATTATCATCATGCTGATATGAAATATAATCATACATGAATAATCTAGCATGCCAAAAAGAAAAGGTAGATTCAACCATATAAGTAGAAACACTATTGATTCATTAAATATTGAACTTAAACATGTCATCACATGAATAACCCTTTCCCAAAAACACTCCACTCTTAGTTACAATAACCTTATTAGACTTTAAAATATTTTTGAACCCTTTTTTGCTTGAAATATTAGTAGATACAAGATTTTTCCTAATTTCAGGAACATGAAACACATTGACTAAAGATATTTTTTATCCAAAAGTAAAGTACAACTCAATAGTTCCTTTTTCCAAAACTTTGGCAGAATATGGTTGCTCATTAATACCTTTACGGGTTTCTTCAATTCCTCATAAGTCTTGAGTTATACTTTATTGTTACAGACATGAACTGTTGCCCCAGAATCCAACCACCAATCTAAAGTTTTCACAACAATAGTTGTCATATAATTCAATAATCATTTCAATTTAAAAGTTTGAAAGGATGGCAACCAACTTCTTGACTTCATCATTTTCAACCATATTCACTTTGTTAGCACCATCTCTCTTGTTGAAGTTCTTGAATATACACTATTTTACATAGTGCCTTTTATTTCTATAATAAAATCAAATCATATTCTTCTAGTGAGTATTTTGTTTCTTCTTAGATTTTTTTTTCCTTTCTTTTTCACTTTTAGATTGTTTTTAGTTATTTTCAAACTAGTTTCAGTAATCAAATTTACTTTAGAATTTATTGCTTATAGTTCACACATACGAGACTAAACCTCAATTTGCAAGTGTGTTTGAAGCTATTCAAAGGTATATTTGTCTATCGAATGGAAAATCTTTTTTCTATATTCATTCCAGGATGGAGGAAGTTTTAATAAAATAGCCCATACTTAAAGTGAATCGGGAACTTTGATATCTAAATCACTGAGTCTTGATATCAAGATTTCAGTTTCATGGACTTGATCCATGATTGGCTTGTTGTTAGTAATCTTATACTAAAAAATAAATTAAAGCAAGAAAACAATCAGAACCTGGTTTTTCCTGCTTATAATGTGTCTCTAAGGATGACCAAATTTGTTTTGTCAACTTTGATTTGGAGAAGATGTCATAAAGTCGACTAGTCGGAGTATTCAGAATATGCCCTCAACAAAGCACTTCATCTTCCTCATGTTTCAATCTTAACAACAACAGATTCATCTTCTTGTGGTTCAAGTGGTGCAGACAGATTTGGATAAAAAATATACTAAATCGATCTTTAATAAAATAAAAAGAAACACCATCTTATTTATCCACTTTGTGTAATTCGTACCATCAAAACAATCCGGTTGAATTTTGACATTCTTAGCAACCTTGACACTTGAATTCAGATTTGTCTCCATCAATTAAACACCTTAAAATTATTTTTAAACTATTTGAGTATAGAAACAAATAAAAAGTTGACTTAGAGGCATGAAAATATTATCTTTAACATATTTATTTGTCTCACACAAAGACAAAACCTACATGATATAACTAAGCTTTTTAAACCTTTGAAAGAATAAGAAGAAAAGAAAAGGAAAAGAAAATACATTTTTTGTATGTCTTTTTTCTCTATATAGTAACAGGTGTATATAGACTTTAAATATTATAATGAAATATTATGATTATTGATGAAACTATATGACTATTAATTAAATAATTATATTTTGAATAAAACTAAATAACTGTTATTCAGTTTTATCCCAACAGTCACAAATGTAAAAATTAATTATGAAAATTAAAAGAAAAAACACAAAAAAGAATTAATCTTACTGACATATTAAGTTCCAAATGTCATATCCATCATGGCTTTTGCTCAATTTACTACACAACAAAATCTCACACTTATAAACACTTACAAAAAAGTGTTAAAAAGAATGTTGATACAGGAGAAACATTTGATTTCTTTTAAGAGTGGGAAGTTGAAAGATGTTAAAAAGAAATACTCGACCTATGAGAAGAAAATGACAGTAATAGTGTTAAATGCAAAAGAATATAGAGTATATCTGTTAGGACTAAGTTCAAGATGTAAAAGAATTTGTTGTAGCAGCAAACTCAGTGGTAAAAGTTCTTAGTTGAGTATGTCTTTGTATGGTAACATAAACTAGAAAGACATAATTAAGTTACAGATGCAGTCAAAAGATGCGAGGTAATTGTTATTGTTTTTACTATTATTCAGGTGGAGTTGGACATGTTAGATCGACTTTGCCAAATTGCTAGGAAAGATGCAGCATAAAAGAAACTAGATGATTTTGTAATAGAGGGGACAATTTAAGGTTATTGGTTAAAACATAACCTACTATATACAAAAGAGGGTCAAGTCCTTATGCCAAAGAAGGAGTTGCAGAAGTTTTTTATGACAAAGACTCTTGATTTGTAGTAGGCTAGACATCCAAGTAGAGAGACGATGCTTGTTTTTTTTGTTCTAGATTTATTATTAGCCAAAGATAGATGACGACGTAGAACTTTACGTCAAGACTTGTTTAATGTACTAGCAAGATAAGAACTTACAGCAATGAAAGGCAAGCTTGTTACAGCTGTTGTCGATTTTAGACAAGCCTTAAGTGTCAATTTCAATGGACTTCATTGTTGTGTTTCTGAAGGTTGATGTCATGAACAATGTGATGGTTGTTATTGATAAATTCATTAAGTATGTAATCTTTATTGTTGCCTCAATAGTATGTATAACTAAATTTGTTGTTGGATTGTTCTACTGTAATGTGGTGAAGTATTTTGAGTTACTTTTAGACATTATGAGTGATTGCAATGTGTGATTCATGAGCAAGTTTTTGATAACATTGTTCAACATGATAGGAACGAAATTAAAGTTATTTACTACCAATCATCCCTAAACTAATGGGTAGATAGAGAGAATCAAAGTGTTGTTTGAAGAGTACTTATGGCATTATATGACAACCAAATAGTGAAATTGATTGGAGCTGATGGTCAGTGCATAATTTTGTTATAATCTTCACAAATCTTCAGCAACCAAAGCTAGTGTTGGGGACACGACCCCAAACTTCTGCTGAAGTTGCAATGTCTAAAACAAGTGGTAAAAGCCTTATCGTATACATGTTTGAAAAGAGAAAGGTAGGATATTTTTTAGCAAGCTCAAGACAGCTTACGCAAAGCAAGCAAGTGTATGCAAAAGTACACGGATAAAAAACAAAGACCTTTTGAGCTCAAAGTTGGTGAAAATGTATTGTTAAAACTAACCCCATATATTTGGAAAAAGATTGTAAGGACCAATCAACATTGAGGGTTGGTGTCAAGATATGATGGATATTTTGAAGTTGAGAAAAGGGTGAGGTTATTGCATATAGGCTGATCTTACCAGAATAGCTGAAACTTTATCTTAATTTCCATGTAAGTTACTTGAAGCTTTTCTACGAAAACAATAAAGACCTTTTAAGTAGAAAGTCATGACGTGCTCATCTGATGATTCAAAATAATTTGAAGAGTCGACTTGGCCAGCATAAAAAGAATAATTGAACTATTTTTTTTTACTGAAATAGAAGAAAAACTCAAAGGTTTCATGGGAAAAGACATGGAATTGTGCAATTCAAAGATCATGTACAAGAATACCTTACTATTATTCTGAATAGGGCATTAGACTCTTCTAGTGGGGGTGGTTTGCTTGAGGTCTAAATGTGAGGGTACACCAAGGGATGTATTCTGCTTAAGATTTAGCAGCGATGACAGCTGCAACCCGCATTAAGAAATAATGAATTCGGCAGAACATGTATTGGTTTTGTACGAGTCATGGATTCTCGACTTAACATCAACTTAGACTTGGATGATGGACTTTTCACAGTGGCAAAACATAGCTAGAATGTTTATAGAGGGTTGTCATTTAGACAAATAAATTATAAGTTATAGTTATGGTAGTGTAGTGGGTTGTTATAGATATTATAATCATTCCTACACGAGAGGAAACAAGTGTCCAAATAATAAGGGCATGATTGGAGAACATACGGGTGTAACTGATATTGCTCCTCAAGACATTAAGATCATAAGATCATGGGTCAAAACCAATCGCTAAGTTCTTAGGAATATAGGAAAAAAGTGCTCCGCTACTTTCTAAAAAGCAAAGATGGTAGTTGTATGCTTTATAACCTCTCATATTTGTTTATAAATAGGCTTGAAAGGCCTTGGTTGTGTAGGATGCAATTTTTGTGCATAACATACATATTTGTATTGCGTAAATCCTCTATTTACGAGATTAATAAAGGTTTGAAGATTTTCCTTTATATGTTGTTTGCTTTTCAATTTATTTACTTGTGTTAGTTCTTTTTTTGTGACAAGCTAATTATAGAAACCTTATTGAGTGAACGAGACACGTAGATATAGGTTAACACGAGTGAAATTGTGAGGTAAGGCTTAGTTTAGGTAAGCCAATTAGATTCTTAAGAACCTATAATGAATAACATGACTACTGGTATTGCCATGTAAGCAAGTTCCATTCTGATGGCATCCATGAGGGTTTGTTAGAGTCCTACAAAGACATGGTTTTGTTTGGACTTTGATGAATTGGGCATGCAATAATCACTGTAATATTGATGATGCTATAAAAATCAAAACGAAGACTAAGATGTAGGAGCATAAACTTAATTTGGCATAGCCAAGTTAGGAATATAATCTCAATGTTCCTAATTCCTTTAAAAGGTGTAACTTATGGCACCATTCTCGGATTATATTCTCTACCTTTTGCTTTCTGTTTTAAAAAAGTCAAAGACCAAATTGAACATAAAAATTAAGATAGAAAGGTATATAACTATAGAAAGAAGGAGATGTTTATTGATGATAGTACCGAGTCTTATCATTATTATTTTTGGTAGTAGAATAAAAGTCAATCCCTTGGGTAACTTATGCATGTACTTCATTACATTTTGTTACTGTGTGAACCTTAGTTCTCTTGTTAGCTCAGTGGTCTTTGCAGTTAAAGAAACAAATATGAGGACTTTCATGAATTCTGTCATATTTTTAACAAAAATATGAAATTCATCTGATGTTTCAAGTATATGATTGGAAGGTGATTATGCACTTTCGATATAAAGAAAAGAGGTTGAAGATATCTGTTATAACTATTTCTTCTCCTCGGTTCTCGAAACCTTTCTTTTCAGTACTCATGGTCTTATTAAAGTTTAACCTATTATTTTTTCCATATTTATCTCAACTATTCAAAATTATCTTTTTATATCAGTAGAGCAATTTTAGGGAATTAACGTGGTTTTCTTAACAAGTGGCATGTTCTTAATAACTAAGTTGTTATGTAATTAAAGATTTGGTCCTACCCTTGTTTTTGGGGAAAATATTGTTTGGAATTTTGAGAAATCTTGTGAAAAGAAATTTTATGGGCAATGAGTATTAATGTTGGTTTGGAAGTGTAATAGAGATTGCGCTTTAAAGTACTTTTTGCTTGAAAATATATCAAAAAAATATTTTAAAAAAAATATTTTTGACACTAGAACGTCAAGACAATCTAAAAACACACAAAAAATTAATTTAATTTTTTTTTAAATGATGAAATGGCAGTTTAATCGCAATGTCAAACAAATCATTAATCTAGTTTAGTGGTGCAGGCAATTGAAGTTAACATAGAAGGAAGGTTTCTTTCAAGTATTTCTACTTTTTAATTTATTGTTTTCTTTCTGAAAATAGGGGAAATGAAAAGGATCGAGACATGGGCATTAGAAAAAAATAAATAAAATAAAATAAAATATCTAGTGGATTCCAAACAAAATTTTTTATGGTATTTAGAGAGTAGTTAATGATATCATATTAGTTACTCCATTTATCTTATATCAATTTTTTTTTCTAAATGTTAGACAATTGTTGATGAATTAAATAAAATTTGCAGGGTTGCAACTTTCCAATCCCTATTCTTTCTCTTCTTTAGCTTTTTCTTTTTTTTTCATTGCCTTTTTTTTCTTAGCTTTTTTTTCTTTATTTCTCTTCTATAGCTTTAAATCTTTTTTGTCTCGCATCAATTTTAGCTAGCTTAATTGTTTGATGTAAATAGACACTAGTGATAAAATCTCAAAAATCCAAGTAGCCTAGGAATATGGTTCCTAGATTGGATAGTCGGTTAATCAATTAGTCCTAGCAATATCATTCATTCTTTTTAGTCAAGGTGGTTGATAGCTTATATTTGATACTTGGTAGGTCAAGGTGGCTTGTGATTAATACTTGCAAAAGGTCCTTTTTGGTGGAGGTGGGGATTTTTTCGATGCTTAAATAAGTATCTTTTTAAAGAGAAAATATAATAATATTCTAGAGATAGATGCTTTAAAAATATATATGCAATAGAAAATGAAGATTGTGGACATTTGTTCTAAAGATCTCATATTGTATTTAGAACCCATGAGTTTTATCCTTTTGTGGAGAAAAGAGGTTAGAGTATAACTTCATCTTTAAGATATTTTGAGTTGTATTTGTGAACTGTATTTCACTCCTTTTATTCATCCATAATAGATTTAAATCCACTCGAGGCTAGGCTTGACATACCACCTAACCCTTTAGGATCTAAGCTTTACACACTATCAAATCCACTTGGAGTTAAGTTTAGTTAGTACCAGACCCAACTAGGCTTCATCAAGACGTGTTTGAGATATAAAAACCCTTGCATGTAAATTCAAATCAGTTTCATGGTAAAATGCTTATTGATCTTACGTGGTCACCAATATCAACTTGTTTCTCATCCATGTAAAGCATTTTGACTTGAATAAACAGTTCAGAAAGCTATGGTATTTGTATTTGATAAATAATATAGTTTTGAACTTTCAACTAATTAACATGGGTACGAACACGAAATACTAGTCGAACAACGCCAAAATCCTGTACACCACTGTGACAGTGAAGAAGTAAAAAAAAGACGAGCTGATGGCTAGAAGAGATGCAAGAAAGAAGAGAGACTGTTGATATCCTCTTTTTTAACCTGTAAGGCTAAAATATATAAGGCCTAAGCCTTTTTCTATATTAACCCAGGTTCTTGAGTTACAATTCGGCCTACATATACAATTATCTCTAGGTCTACTACTGCAATATACTATTGTTATCTTTTTCTTATATTAAGATATTGTTTATCTATGGTCTAATATGTTTTTAAAATAATTTCATATTTCATATTTTTACTTCGTTTTAATGTTAAAAATAAATTTTAAAAAATAAAAAAATATTATTTTAATATATTTCTAAAAAAAAACACTTTAAAACACAATCACTATTATAATATTAAACACCATCTATGTAAAATATAAAAAAATTACACATGAATCATACTATTCATTTAAAAAATTAAACTCGTCCAATACAATTAAAAAAGGCTAAATAAGCAAAAAAAAAAAATCACAAAGAATTAAAATACAAACTTAAAAAATGTTGTTTAAAGGACATGTAAAAAAAGATTTAAAGTAACAAAATAATAATAAAAAAAAGGAATGAGGTCAAGCCAAGCATCTGGCCCATTCATAAAGGGCCCGTGAGCGGGCTTTTTATTTTAATTTTTGTAAGCTAACATGTCGTCCTCCCCAATTCTACTTTTAAAAAATAGACGACACGTCATCTAGAATCTTGAAAATGCGGCTACCACAATGGCCGAGAAAACAAGGTTGCTAGATTTTTCTTCTAAAAATCTATTTTTAATCCATTTTTTCCCCAAAACACCAAGAAAACACTTTAGAAACTTTGGTAAACCAATCTGTAATCTCCGAAAACACAAAAACCCACCTCAAAACCCAAAATCAACCCAAGATAAAATAAAATTCTTGAGCTCAGATTTGTTTTTTAGGTACTTTAAGGTTTAAAAAACACATAATTCGAACTCTGCTCATCACGTGAGGCCATTTGGTACAAAAACCAATCGTTTTTGTGGCCGAAATCGTCATAACAACAACTTTTTCTTTCTAGACCGGAATTTAACAAGCCCCTTTTCACTCCTCTCGCTCAAAAAAACTGAAAAATAATGAAAATGAAGTTTGGTACTGAAATTATTTTTTCTAAAATCAAAGGAACCAATCACCTAATAAATAAATAAAAATGGGAGGTTAAAATATACTTTTCAAATAAAATCCAAAGCACAACCTATATTACCCGTGCTTTTCACTTTAGTTCTCTGTATTTCAATTCAACCCTTCCTTAAAAAAAAAATACAATTGAGCTAATTTGAGCTCAAAAAGGTTTAATTGTGCAAAGAAATAATTTGAGGATAAAAAAATATAAGGAGTTTCGATGGTATGCAAACCATGCTTAGGGGATCAAAGGATGAATGCAAGATATGTGAGTCGCGTATGAGGAAGGGGATGGTATGCAAGATATGCAAGATAAGGAGTTTAAGATTGAACTGGAGAGCGGGTAGATAGAAATACCTGTCAAGAGTATATTTATAACTGCGGTAACGATTTTTTTAAAATAATTTTTATTTAAAAATATATTAAAATAATATTATTTATTTATTTTTTAAAATTTATTTTTGATATCAACACATTAAAAAAATAAAAAAAATACATAAAAATAAATTTAAATATATATATATATATATATATTTTTTTTAAATTTTTAGCAAGCAATAATTATACACGCTCAATGAAAAATGATGGTGGATAAAAAAAAAGAGGAGACATGGCAAAGAAAGAGAGGACTTGAAGCTGAAAGTTGAATTTAGCGTGAACACATGTGGTTTTTTTATTAACATGGATATTTAGGTCAGTTTGCGTGCATCTCGACTAATCCCACGAGTCTTGAAATTAACGATCATATAAGCCTCTAATGACCTTGAGGTTTATGAAACTTGAACTAGTGATCTCTAAAAAACAAACTTATAACCTAACCAGTTAAGTTGAAATTATTGGGATTACACATAAGTGGTTTTTCTTATGATGGGCTAGTGCAGCTTATAAGGTCTTCCTAAATACATGCATAAATTGCTCGGTGAAATTAGGACTTTCCTACATTTTTAACAAGTTCAACTACTAAATTCCATTTTTATAATGCTCATCTCCATGAGTATAACATAAAGACACAAGGCTTTTCTATCTCTTAAACAATATGAAAAAAATATATAATTTCATAAGAGCGATGTAAAGCTTGTAATAGGCGTCGATCTCAAAGATTCAAGGAGACAAGTAATTATATATTTTCTCCTTTTAAATAAATTCATTTGGTATTTTTATGTACATGAATAAAAAATAAATATTTAAGGATGAGTTTTAGGCAAAAAGTCAAAGTTTTGTTCCATTAACCTAGTGGTGAAATTAAACAAAGTTTACGCACACAGATATAATTTATTGATATAATTGACTAAGTTGATAGTATAAGTCTCAATATGGTGCAACTTCAATACTTGAAGGACTAAAATCTCCATAAAACCGAAAAAATATCAAATAAATTTTTTTTGAGAAAAAGACTGAA
>Ga0325404_1005239_pt1 | contig 13670 bp, 11 predicted proteins | sample PopdelMetagenome_18_FD_205664 | JGI IMG/M metagenome (GOLD analysis project Ga0325404, IMG submission 205664) | Populus deltoides microbial communities from Bellville, Georgia, United States - Xylem-Control-R1 | ecosystem: Host-associated > Plants > Phyllosphere > Stem > Wood/Secondary xylem... | reverse complement strand
TATATATATCTATATATATATATATATATATATATATATATATATATATATATATATATACACACACACACTTTCTATGCAAAGCTTACCTCTCTTATGGCTGCCATAATGGAATCTAAGCAAGAAGGACTAACTACAAAAGGTGAATTAAAGATCTTGAGAAAATATTATTTGATGCTCAAAGTGCAGTAATTGGTGTACCAAAAAAACTAGCATAGGGTTAAAGTGAGGTGGTACGATTACATGGAGAATCATTGGCAATCACTAGAAGAAAATCACTTTGAATTTGAGACAGTTTATGACACCAGTCCAACACTAAAAACAACATTGAAGGATAGACTGGTTGATATAATGGGAGATCTTCACTTCCATAATAGGCCCTGAAGCATCAGTGTAGACTTTTCTCGTTTAATTCATGGCAATGTGCCTCCTTTTGATGAACTTTAACTAGGAAGAGCTCAAGTAACCTCTAAAAGGAAATATTCATCTAATGAGCTAGAGGAGTTGGAAACCATGAATAGTCTTTTTATCTTGTAGCATTTGAATTATGTTTGATATATTTGGGATTGTGTTTTTATATAATATTATGGTGTGCATGGTTTTACAATGAATAAAAAAAAGATGGAATTTCTTGGAATTTTTTTGTATGACTTGGAGATTGATAGTTTATAGGAGATTGATCATTGGATGTAACAAGAAAAATAATCCAACTTAACAAAAGTTTTAAGTTGGATTAAATAATAGCTCGGTAAAAAAAAATACATATGTTTATAGACTTCGTTCACCCGGGCCAACTTTAAGAGTATTTTGGTCCAACTGAACTTCAAGAGTAGTTTGGTTTGACCGAACTAAAGGATAGTTCAATTTGACCAATCCTAACCTAGGTCACTGTATATTGTGTTTTATCAATTATTTTGACTTAGAATTTCAGACATTGAGAAATAAATTTTCAAAAAAATAATATGGAAGTATGGAGATTTCCATGGAGATTTAATTTAATCTTTGAAGAAAATAACCAAATAAACAAACCTTGGAGAAAATTGACTAAACTTTGGCAAAAATAACATGGAGATATGGAGGTGGTAATGGAGAATTAATCCAATCTTACTTTGGATAAAGTAACTGTATCTATAAACTTTGGAGAAAATAATATGGAGATATTTGGAGATAAGTTCACCTTTATAGTTAAAATTAACTTGGAGAAATAAACAGGAGAAAAATTAAGAGTAAATACTTCATTAAGTTTTATACAGGACACATAAATTTTAAAGTTATATCTGATTGGAGATCCTAAAAATGTTGAGACAATATTTGAGACTTCAATTGAAATGCATTTATAAGTGATCAAAATGCAATAAATGTGGAATATTTTTTCCTTCTTCATCTTATATCAATTGAAATGCATTTATAAGTGATCAAAATGCAATACATGTGGAATATTTTTTCCGTCTTCATTTTATAATTGATAAGTGTTAGACTTGATCACTTTCATCACTCTAAATGATCCATCTCATCGGGTTGTTTGGGCTACCAAGGCTCTTGCTCCTGCGTGAAGTCCATATATCCATTTATTGATCTTTTTAAGTACATGTTCACTTTTCTCAGATGATATGCACTTCCACAACAAAGTCTTCACCACTCTAAAGGCAATACCGTACAACTCTTCTAGTTAGCCTAGTGGCTTTTATCATGTTTGATGGTAGTTCCCTATTAAGCAAGTATTACTTGAGAGGGGTTCTCCAATCTTCTCATATAGCTTCATGTATGACCACCACCATGCTACTTGTTTCTTCTATATTTGGTTTTTCTTCCTGTATGGGTACTCCAATCCATACCTAAGGTGGCAATTCCACCAAATTCCCTCTAGCAAGCTTAGAAAGGAGATCAACTTAGTTTTTTTCTTCTCCTTAAATTTTGGAGATAAAGATCAACTTTTCATCTTTGATCTGATGTGTGAAAGAGCTTTATATTGGTATTTTACCATGTAAGGTTCCTTAGCTTCATTTATCTTCTAACATTGTCCCGCCACTAATTGGGAGTCACTAAATACCATAAGTGGATCAGCATTCAAACTCTCTGCTAAGCAGAGGCCTACCAAAAGAGCTTTATACTTTATTATATTATTAGAGGATGGGAATTCTAAGTAGATTGTATAATTAAAGGTTTGCCCTCCAAGGCTATTCAAAACAAGTCCAGCTTCGTTCTTATTCATTTTTGATGTTTTATTAACATGTAATGCTCAAGGTTCAGTGGTGAATTGGTCCTTTTCTACTTCAGTTTCAACCTCAGGTGGAGAATGGCCTAGTGAAGGAGCATTCCACAATGAAATCAGTTAAAGCTTGCATTCCGAAATGAAAGTTTGGCCTTTAATAGCTGGTTTAAGTTGATATTGGAGTTCATATTGTAACAACCCCAAATTTAATCACATGATATTCCATATATACATATTATATTTTCACTGAAAGTGTGGGATTTTTTTTCTTCAAAAATTCTAGTAAAATTTCCCCTATTTATTTCATTATCAAGTTATTGACTTAATTAAATTTTCATACCCTGTAAATAAAGATTCAACTTTTCCATCATCATATATTTTCACCAATTTGGTGTCATACCTTCCAAGACTTTCATATTCTCAATATCATCCAACAATTAATTTTTTTAGCATCTTTAATTTATAATTCAAAATAAAACATTTATTATTTAAAATTTTTAAAAGATAGAATAATTATTAAATAAAATTGAAGTATAGTTTGTCGCATGTGCGTGCACGACATTACAACGTTTGGATCAAGGAATTGCCACTTGATTGTTTAATTCAAGATCACTAGGAGATCTGGTGGACTGGTCTTATATGAAATTCTAGGGTAAGATACTGGTTGTGGCTAGGAAAAGTATTAATATCCCTAAAGTACCTTACCTGAAGTAATTTCATTGTGTGATCTAGATGTAGCTTAAAGGTATTGATAAGCTCTTAACCAATGGTTTATCTATTGCTTAAAATAAAGATTTATTCTCATGAATAAATCTTGCATTTTGAATTCATTATGGGCTCGTGTGCCCAAATAAATTATTGTGGGAAGAGTCCTTGTAGGTTCCTTGACAAGGTTCATCTATCTTGGGAGGCGAAAGAGTTTTCCACAACTTGTATATTATGGTGAAAAATACTCCCAATTAAAATTGATGAATACCTAAAATAATTCTAGGAATTTTTTAGTCAACTTTTGGTATTTCAATGTCAGCCTACTTGTAGGTCCAAAATTTATATCAAAATATTGATCACTAATTCTCATGAATTAAAATTTTTAAAGGTTATTGAAATATTGGTTAAATTCTCATGAATTCAATAAATTGGTAATTAAATGTAAAAAATACATGCAAAAATCCTAGTAGTTCTAAGATGTACCATGATTTGAAGGAGTTTTATTGGTGGCCAAATATGAAGATAGAAATTATAGAATATATAGCTAAGTGTAGGGTATGCCAACAAGTAAAAGTAAAGCATCAAAAGCTTGTTAGATAGTTACAACCACTTATGATACCTGAGTGGAAATGAAAGGACATCACTGTGGGTTTTATCTCTGGATTACCTTGAGGGAAGAGGGATAATGATGTAATTTGGGTTATTGTGGATCGATTAACAAAATCTATTTTATTCCTTTTTATAAAGATGACAGATTTAATTGATAAGTTAGCAAGATTGTACATGAATAAAGTAATAAGATTACATAGAGTGCTAGTATCTATAGTATTTGAACGAGACCCTCGGTTTACATCCTAGTTATAGCCAGGTATCCAGCGTGCTCTAAGGACAAAGTTGAATATGAGTACTACATTTCATCCTCAAACGGATGGACAATCATAAAGAACCATTTAGACCTTAAAAGACCTGTTGAGGTTGTGTGTATTGGAGTTTGAAGAAAACTAGAAGGATCACCTACCATTGGTGGAGTTCACCTATTATTACAACTACCAAGCTACTGTGGGTATGGCTCCCTATGAAGCTTTATATGGAAAAAGGTGTCGAACTCCTGTCTATTGGGAAGAAGTAGGTGATAAGAAATTAATTGGTCTAAAATTGATGCAAATTACCATAGAGAAAGTGAAGATCAGAAAAGATAGAATGAAAAAAACTCATGATAATTAGAAAAGCTATATGGATAAAAGATGAATGCCCTTCGAGTTTGAAGTGGGGGATCGAGTGTTCCTTAAGGTTGCACTGTGGAAGCATGTTATACAGTTTGGGATGAAAGGAAAATTGGCTCCTAGATATATTTTTCCTTTTGAGATAGTTCAGAGGATAGGTCATGTTGCATATAGATTGTCTCTACCACTGCACATATTAAATATACATGTTATATTACATGTATCGTTACTTTGGAAGGCTGAGATTAATCTCATTTGTGTGTTGCCACAAGTTTCGCTAGAAATAAAGGAGGACTTTACTTCAGAAGTACGTCTAATATAGATATTAGATGGAATTAACAAGAAACTCCAAAATAAAAGAATTCCCAACGGAAAGATACTTTGGAAAAGTTCTCAAATCGAAGAGATAATGTGGGAACGAGAGTTAGAGATAAAGAAAAAGCACCTAGAGTTATTTTCAGATACATATATGAATTAAATTTTAAAGATGAGATTTCTTGTTATAAGAGAAGAATATAAACCTTGACATAAATTTAAAATAATAATAAAATCAAAATTATTGTGATGAAATAAAATAAGAAAAAGGAAAAGAAAAGAAAAGGATTTAAAAAGATAAAAGGAAAAAGGTTTTACACTGAAAATATCTATTTTTCTAGTGTTGAAAATGGTCTCGCCATTTCTTAAAATGGCTAGACCAATTTAATAAAACGAACTGATCGTTTCTCAAAACGATCAAGCCATTTTGGGTATTGTCTTTTTAAAACTGATGGTGTGTAGTCAGGGAAGAAAGATAGCATTTTCATTTCTTCTTCCTTTCTTTCACTTTGAAGGGTTAGAAAGCGATTTTTAGGAGTGAAAAAAGAAGATTTTAAGAGAGAAAAATAGTTTTACACTAAAAATCAAAGAGAGGGAAGATTAAATTAGAGAGAGAAAGTGAGGAAAGAAGAGGAAATGAGAGAAGCTTTGGGAAAATCTTGACAGGTCAACTTTTAAAATATGTTTTGTAACCAAGTAAAGTACTTGGAACCCCTTTGTATCAATTCAAACAAGAGTTTAATGATTTTGAACAAAAGTAATCAAAATTGAATTAGGGTTCTCGAGATGAAATTAGGGGAAAATGGGAATTTTAGAAATCAGGTCCCTTGGATCCTTGTAGGTTGTTGTAAGAGTGAAATCATATTGAAATAATAAAGAAATTTGAATGGGTAGTGAAGCTTAGGTGCTAGCTATTAAGAGACAAACAAAAGGGGTTAGATGTATTTGTGTTAATATTGTAAATGTATTGAAATTGTAATAACTAAGCATGTGGATTATGGTTTTGATTAATGGTTCTTTTTTGATACGATGAAAAAGGAAATTTTGATGTTTTAAAAATTCAATGCCTTTTGAGAAATTGTTATACTTGAAGTGAGTTTTTGTTGTATTTATACTTGTAGTTGTGTTTGTAAGGAATGAAATTTATGTTCATTTAGATGTTAAATAATTGTATGATATTAGGAATTAAATCAAATAAGTTTAAAAGGAGAAATGAAGTTAGTTGTGGGTGACTAACATAGTGGAATTATAATAGATGCTACAGTAAATAAAGAGTGTTTTCTTTGGATACAATGATAACAATTAATTAAAAATCATATCGATGCAGGAGAGATTGTTGGGGTGATTTAGCAAGCTGGTAAAGCCGCTCATAGTCAGACTACAAATAAGTACATTATACCTCGTGGCAATTCCTTTATAATTTTCCCGCAAATCTTACTTTTGAACAAGTTAATTTCATGAAAATACAGATAGTGGTATTGTTAGTGTGTATGGAAAATAAGATATGTAATTTGAGAAAAATTGATTGATATTTGAAAGGAATACCGAAATATTGGTTTCATAATGGGAATGCCAAATTGATTGACAACCAAGATAAGTTAACCATAATTATTGGTATTCATAAAGAATACCAGAATATTAACTTCTGAATGGGAATGCTAGAATGATTGGCAACCAAGATGGTTTGACCAAATTGATTGGTATTCATAAAGAATACCAGAATATTAGCTTCTGAATGGAAATGCCGGAATGATTGGCAACCAAGATGGATTGACTGGATTGATTGGTGTTTGTAAGGGATACCAAAATAATTGCTTCCTAATAAGAATGCCAGATTGATTGGCATCCTAGATGGGTTGACTGGATTAGTTAGTATTCATAAAGAATACTAGAATATTAGCTTCCAAATAGAAATGTCAGATTGATTGGCAACCAAGATGGGTTAACCGGATTGATTGATATTCGTAAGAAATACTAGAATATTGGCTTTTGAATAGGAATGCTGAAGTGATTGGAAACCAAGATAGGTTTGTCGAATCGATTGGTATTTGTTGGGGAATAGTGGAATATTTGCTTCATTATATGAATGCCTAGATGATTAATTATATCATGAATGTTGTGAGTTTTTCTTTGGACCGAATAAATTAAGTGGAGAAATTTGGAATGATTATGAAGAAGAATTTTAATTATTGTTTGGTTGAAAGTTTTGAATGTTTTCTTAAAGTTCTAAATAAACCATATACATTGAGACATAACAAATGTTATTTTTCTTTTACAAGTACGTCATAAACTTACTAGGGGTAATCCATAGTTAATACTTTTGTGTAGATCTAGGTAAATAAGGACTACTATATTATAATATTAAGTATATAGATTGTAGTTTTTAAATACTTTATTTTGTTATGTAATTAAACTAACAATTATCACTACCTAGTTAAGGTAATGTAATATGTTTGGTAATATAAGTGGCTTAATTTATATTTGTCTCTATATTTATTCAAGTGTTAGATGATGTAAAATTATTGTAAATGATGTGATGTTATAAATCATTATGATGGATTTGAAATGAATAAATGTCTTAGTGGTAAGAATGGATGAAAATGAAATATGGAATGATGAATATAATATGATGAGATCCAGGATGATTGGTTTCGAAATGAGGTGATAAATTATGGTGTTTATAGTTATAATGTGTTATGAGTTTGATGTAGACACTTGGGAAGTCCTAAATATAAAGAAAACTTTGTCGATACTAGATGACGACTCTCTTAAATTATAATTTTATGATTAAACCCTAAAAACCCTTCATTCCAGGAGTTAGATCTGTCATTTGATGTTGTGTACGTCACGACAATCGACATACCATCATCACAACCATTAAAAAAAAAATACTTATATGTAAAATATTTTAAATAAAAATATTTTTTAAAACTAAACATTAAAAAATATTTTACATGTAGAAAAATAATTTACATTTTTCAGTTTTTGAAGAGCTTTCATCTTTTGATTAATCATATCTCTTCGTCTATGCACCCATAACATTGAATGAACACAATTTTTGTCATAGTAAAAGCATTTAACAAAATAGTAAAATTAATTAGTCTTTAATTTTTTTGCTATTTACTTATTATTAAAATACAACACTATATAATTATTCTGGATTGTTACGTACCCGCTTAGATTGATTGTGAATAGCAGCAGCACAACTTCTCCTACTTGACTAAGATCTTACTCTTTTAGTTTTGGTCTCGTTATCTTCTTGCTAAGTGTTTTCATGTCAAGCATCGTGATCATATGCACTACTTACTTTTGATTTAAAAAAAAAATATATTCCACAATGGAAGAATTGATAGCTTTTTTTTTTAACTTTCCTATAAAGCTTCAAACCAAGTACAAATATATGTAATGATTTTTTATATATATAAATGGCATACAGATTCAATGTACGGGGGGGAAATACTTTTTTTTTTTTTTTAAAAAAGAACAACGTCCTTAGATCACTTAGCAGAAGAATGCCATGTCATAACGGTAGTATCATTATGATCCCTGCAAAAAGGAGCTGAATGCTCATGATCTGTTGTTTTCTTTTCCAGACTCTGAGGGGATTCCAATGAAGCCAAAGTCATCAGAACAGCACTACCATTGTCGCTCCAAAATGTTTCACTTGCACTTGCATAGGCACCACGGTCCACTTGTTCTTGACTGCTACCATTTCAATTTCCTAGGCACTGGTTTGACGCTAAAAGTGTACGTTTTATTCACTAAGATGGACTATGGATTCTAGGGTTTCACAGGTCCTGCCTCATGTGGTCTTTGTCTTGCCAGAATGAAGGAGCTCTCCAAGCCCATGCATGGCTAGCTGGCCATTTTCCCATGTCAGCTCTGCTAACTCATAAGTAGACCTCAATTTCAAGAACATAATGAGTATTATTAAAGGCACTACTAGGATGAGAAAGCAACAAAGAGAATAAGCAGAATATATTATTATTATTACTACTACTACTCGCTATGTGATCCGTGCTTCGTCGCGGGTTAAATAATCAATATTTTTTTAAAGAAACTACTAAACAAAATAAAATAGAGTAGGTTTTATCTATTTTTTCAGTTTTTAGTTTTTTAACCATCACGTCATTTTTTTTCAATTGTATTTTTTAAAGTTATATTTTTATGGCAACCATAGTATTCAAACTCGGCTTAGGGGTTGACCCGACAAAGGGGTCGAGTCCCAGGTTACACGGTTTGACTTGGGTCAACCCGGAAAATTAAAAATAATATTTGAGGTTTTATATGAAAAAAATAATAAATAATTCATGTAGATATAGACTATAAATGTTGTAAACAATTAAGTTTCAAAAATTATTTCAAAAGGTTTTTATCTCACATTAGAAAAATATTATCTTATTTTTCTAAGTTAAAGTATTTAAACCAAAAAAATTTATTATCCCAAATTAAAAAAACATAACTTTTTTCTTATGAACATAGAGTATATATACTAAAGGGCTTCAAATCTCACATTGCAAAAATAAAACACTTTAAAATAAATTAGTAACCAACTGGAACACATTTAAAAAAAAAGGGTCTCTACTGGGTTTTTGTTGGGTCATCTGAGTTCTGGATTGACCCAGCGGGTCGGCCAGTTTACTCCGGGCCAATTGCAAGCTGGATTTTGAATGAAATAGACCCAGCCAAGATTCTGAGCCACTCGGAAAAATTTCAAAAAAATATTTGATGTTTTGATATTTTATATAACAAAATTAAGAAATAATTTATATGGATAAAGATATAGGCTATACATGTTGTACAAAATTAAGTTTTCAAAATATTTTAAAAGATTTTTTATCTCACATTGGAAATATATTATTTTATTTTTTAAAGTTTAAATATTTAACCCAAAAAGATTTATTATCCCACATTAAAAAAACATAACTTTTTTCTTGTGAACATAGAGCACATACATTAAAGGGTTTCAAATCTCACATGGAAAAAATAAAACATTCTTCTAGTATTTATATAGTGAACTTTGAGATGAGTTAGTAACCAACTGGAAAATATGAAAAGAAGGGTCCAGGGTTTATGAAAAAATAAGGGAAGTCAATAACCCGGCTGACCCGGTGGGTTAACCCGACAAGACCTGGTCAAAAATCCGATTATAACCCATTGACTATTTATTTTTTTAACCAAATTGACGTCGTTTTGATTTATATAAAAAAAAATTAGAGTTGACCCTGATGACCCGGTGACCCGGGCCTTAGGTCGGGTTAACCACCGGGCGAAGTTTAAAAATACTGGTTAGGGTGGGGCTAGGCTTTCTAGCCCAAGCCCTGAAACAAAGCCAATGAAAATCAAACAAGAGGTTTTTGTTGGAAATTCATGAAGAACACATCTACATGAATCTCGTTTCAGATCAAATCATGTCAAATTAAAGGCACCAAGACATGTAGAAACAACATTCAAACAAGATTTTGGGGTTGTATTAACATGATAATCAACCTTATATCATGATTATTTAATTTTTTATAAAGAACAAAACAAAAGAACTGAAATTCAAATGCCTTGATTTCAATGTTTTTAAACCTATAGGATTCTAGATTAATGATCAATAAGCTAAAATGAATGAGTAAGAGCCAATAATTAATCAAAAGGACATAAAAATCAAGAATCTAAGGCAATGTTTATTCAATGAATATCAACCTAGAAAAACCTAGAACTGCCCAGCAAGAGTTTAACCTAAAAACAAGCCTTAAGAAGCTAGGAAATAGCTTAAACTTAGCAACCATATCTTAAGCATGCTAACACAAATTGTTTAAACCATCAAAACAAAAAGAAATAGAAAATCAAAAGCAAAACAGTAAGCAAAGTTTATACTACATATAACAACCAAAAACATATTTCAACATTGTTCCATTGACTATTTTTCACATTCTTAACCACAAACACTATTGTTATCCTTTTTTTACCCTATAAAAAATAGAAAAGATAAAATCCAAAAAATATAAGAGAATGCATATAAAGAAAGCCTAAAAGACTGCCCAAGTTGGTGGTGAATGACTAAAACGACAAGTAAAAAGTTGGGAAACCAAAATATATAAGATCGGCAAAATTAGCAACCCAATTTTAATTGGTTAGTCTTCAGTATCTCAAATATAGTCTTTAGGTGCCCTAAGTGTTCTGTCATGATGTTATTGTAGATAAGAATATCATCAAAAAATATAAGGATAAAATTTCGCAAATGGCTCCGAAATACCTTATTCATCACATTTTGGAATGTGGCTGGAGTATTAATCAAGCCAAAAAGCATGACCAGGAATTCATAGTGCCCATTGTGAGTCTTGAATATAGTCTTATAAACATCCTTAGGAGATATTCCGATCTAGTGGTAACCATATCTGAGGTTTATCTTAGAAAAGATAGAGCAAAAAACCAACTCCTCTAAGAGTTCGTCTATTAGAGGAATAAGGAATTTATCTTTCACCGTAAGCATGTTTAATGCTCTGTAGTCAATGTATAGCCTCCATGATCCATCCTTTTTCTTGACTAAGACTATTAGAGAAGTAAAACTGTGTTGGATGGTTCCCAAATCTAACATTTATTTAATCATTCTCTCCACCACATCCTTTTATATACTCGAGTGTCTATAAGGCCCGAGGTTGATTGGATCAGATCCCTCCTTTAAAGGTATATTATGGTCATGACTGCGAGGTGATGGCAAGCTCCTAGGTTCCTCAAACACTTCTCGGTATTCTTCTTGTAGAACTGTTAAAGCATCATTCTTAGTAACACAAGGTCGTAACCTGGTGGACATTGGTTGCCCCTCATGATCTTGACCCTCAATAAGGCGTAGGCTGCATAAATTAATTTCATAAACTAATCTAGTGCTGCATAACAAGCCATTGAGTTGCTCAAATCCGACAGTCTCCATTGATATTGGTTCATCCCCTTTGATAAAGACTTCTTGGCCTTGCCATATAAATGCCATCCATATCTCTTCGTAATTGCATATAATAATTTTCAATTTAGCTAGCCACTGAATTCCTAAGATCATATCATAATTTTTGAGGTCCAAGGTAAAAACATTAGTCGTAAAGTTAACTCCATGAATTAACCATTGGAAGTTGTTGCACATTGAAGTGCAGGTCATGGTTCCACCATCAACTACTTGCACAGTTAAAGCTTTAATACTGGTGATTTTACAACACAACATGTCTGTCACTTGGTTGTTGATGGAGTTGTGTGTGCTTCCAAAGTCCACAAGGATAAACAATGGTTGTTTCTCTACTCTGCCAATGACTCTAAGAGTATTTAGGCCAATCACTCCTTCTAAGGCATTAAGAGATATGTGTGGGTTGTGAGTGTCATGGTCTAATTTGGTTACTCCATCTTCCCTCCCCGTCTTCTTCAACAACACACAAGGAGTAAAGCTTCTTGTTCTGACACCTGTGCTTAGGTTTGAATTTTTCATCACACCAAAACATAAAACCCTTATCTCTTCTCTCATGCAAGTCACTATTTCTAATAGGTCTAGTGGTTCTATTAGCATTGTTGGGGTTATAAGGTGAAGGGATTGGTAGGATACCAGTGTGGAGTACTTTATAACTGTTATTAGGAGGTCCTGGTAGGCTTTTATTGTAGCTGAGAGAGGTGGAGGTCTTGTTTTGGTAGGCATATGTGGTTGGATGATAGGTTCGTTTGTTAGGATTGGAACTATAACGTCGATGAGTAAGGGTGTTATCATGCATCGTGGCTAAGGTGTAGGCTTGTTTTAAGGATTTTGGTTCAAACATCTAAATTTGATTCTTGACCTTTATGTCCAGCTCTCTTATAAAAAACACCAAAGCATTTTTCTTAGAAATTTTGAATCTATTCCAGAGGTTATCGAAGTCCTTGATGTAGGTTTCTACGTCGTTTTTTTACTTTAGTTTAATAAGTTCTTTTAAAGGGTTCCTTTTCCCCCTAAACCTGCAACACAAGGCCTTTACATACTCTGGCCACAACACAACCTGCCCTCCCAAGCTTCTCATAAAATTTTAATGCTAACACAGAGCCATTCCATCTAGATAATAGAAGGCCAGTTTGAGCTTGTCATATTCAACAATCTCCTCAACATTAAATTACTAGTTACATTTATAAATCTATTTAAGGACATCTTCTCCCTCAAAGATAGAGAACTCTTATTTTGGTCGATGTAGTTGATAATAAAACAGCGTACCTTCACTGACCCAATTGAACTTGACAGAGAAGTCCCTTGTAGCAGGGTACTGAGGTGTCTTGGGTAAACTGGACTCACCAGTGGAGAGCTAAGTTTTTTGCAATATTGAGTCTACACGAAAAACAAAGGCATCGATAACTTATTTAAGTTCTCTGAAGCGTACATTGGTATCAGCCCGATATCATTAAGTTGTTGTTGAATTTGGTCACATGCCTGGGTATGCTCCGGATTGGTGGCTTCATCCACCTTCCTGACATCTTGGAATCTCAGCTAGGTGGCATTTTTTAGTCTAAAGATGCTCTTCTAATACCATTTCATGAAATGAACTTGGAGCAATGGGTTGCATATTTTTAAGATGGCAGATGATGAATGAAATGAAGAGGAAGAAGATAAAAATGGAAGGGTAGAAGTTGGGTGTTGCAGAGGGACTGAGAAGGAGATAAATGGAAAGAAACAAAGATGAGGGTGAGGAATGGGAATCTTAAAAAATAATGGATATGCTTATCATTAATTCTGCAGTTGGAACAGAATGCAATATATAGCAGTCTTTTTATTCTTTAATATTCTAGCATTTTTCTCCTAACACTTGGGGTTCTATCAGCTACTAAGAGCGTGTTTGACAGCGTGGTTGCATGTGCTTTTCAAATAACTTTTCGTACTAAAATGCATGCCAATGATTTTTTTTCATTTTTTAAAAATTATTTTTGACATCAGCACATCAAAACGATCCAAAACATATAAACCATTTAAATTTTAATAAAAAAAATTAAATATTTTAGGAACGCAGCTGCAGCCGCAGCCACAGCCAGAACCACGTTCCCAAACGGCCCTTACAAGTAAAATAAAACGCACAGCATTGGCTTGTAATTGCAATGCATATTGTCTTATTGATACTCCTAACTTGAATTTCCCCCCGAGAAACCCACGTATCAGTCCCTTCCTTGCAACACTCTCCTCCCTGGAAAACCCAAAAAAGAATCCACAAAGAAAATGCAAATCACAGAGG
>Ga0325404_1005237_pt1 | contig 13673 bp, 2 predicted proteins | sample PopdelMetagenome_18_FD_205664 | JGI IMG/M metagenome (GOLD analysis project Ga0325404, IMG submission 205664) | Populus deltoides microbial communities from Bellville, Georgia, United States - Xylem-Control-R1 | ecosystem: Host-associated > Plants > Phyllosphere > Stem > Wood/Secondary xylem... | reverse complement strand
AAAAATAAAAAATAAAAAAGCACGCGTGTATATATGTGTGTGCATAAAGAACCACAGTAACACGACACAGAGACACAAGTAGAAACCAGGTATTGGACTGTTGCAACCCATTAATTTGTTCATTAATACTTGAGACCCAAGCCATCTAGGCCATTCTGTACTTCATGACAACCAGTTTAAGGAATCGGTTGATAATACAAGCGATCTCAAATCAATTCTTAGGCAGCATGTGAATCAACTGCTCAAAAAATGAAAAGAGATCTTAAAAGCAATTTCATCCTTCTCAGTAACAGCGTTTTAGAATTCAAGAAGTTAGAATTTCAAAAGAAGAGGAGGAGTCAAAAGAAAGATAGTAATGAGTTGGGAATTTTTTTATTGTTGGATCATTTTAAATGAAGTGTCACGAATCCAGTCGAGAACTTGAGAAAAAATGGAGGAATTTTAAACTAGAGGGCTTCTTGCAACTCAGGAGTGTTCCTTTTGTCATCGCTGCTGCTCTCTTTTTCTCCATCAAGCTGGTCGTGTTGCGAAAAATTATACTAACAATACTATGGTAAATGTCATCTGTGCCTTCAAAATGCATCGGCAGTAGCAATTGTGCAGTAGTTTATTTGTTTTTGTATTTTAAAAATATTTTTTAAAAAAATTAATTTTTTAATTTTTTTTTTGCTTCAAAATAATTTTTTTTAATGTTTTCAGATCATTTTAATGTGCTGATATCAAAAATAATTTTTAAAAAATAAAAAAATATATTATTTTAATGCATTTCCGAATGAAAAACAGTTTAAAAAATAACAGCAACCATATTACTAAATAAACATGATTGATTTCCATACTGCTCTAAATTAAGAAACTCATGGGTTTGCATTACCAGAACCACGGGGAGTAAAGAGTGTTTGTTCTAATTCTGAGGGGTGTAGATCAACTTATCAGATTTCAATTTTGTTTTTTAGAGGTCAGTAGTTCAAGTCTCATAAATTTCATGGCCATTGAAGGTTTACATGATCGTTAACTTTAAAATTTATAAGATTAGTAGAGATGTGCATAAGTTGACCCGAACATCCATGTTAATAATAATAATAAAAAAAAGAAACGTTTGTTTAAAGCTTTTTAAAAATTCTGTCAAGGTGCACCCTATGAAATGCTACTGAATTAAAAACCTCTAGGTAGGTAGAAGCCATCGACCATAAGATTCGTGATTTTCAAGAAGTCAAACGGCGTGATTATGAAGAAGTCAAACGGCGTCACTTTTGAAGGCACATAATTAATGAACAAGTAAAATTCATAAAAAACGCGGTAGCAGCCACTGATGATGTATCATCAAGAACTTGGCCTTGAAATACTTTGAATTAGGTTAAGAAAATCTAGGCCTGTAGACAAGCTCTAAGGCAGGCAGGAAACTAGTATAATGGCCAGAAAAGTCGATGCTTTCTCATGCCATGAAGGCAGCCGTCGTGAAGAACACTTCTTCATTAACCGTCATTTTCCTTTTTTATTGCTTTGTCTTTCCCCCCTTAATTAATTACGAGTTATCTTTAATTTATACATTATTTTGTTAGACGATTCTCTTATACGTCGTTGAATCCCTAGCTATATATCAAACTGATTTATGGTATGAACTGATTCGAATTGATCTCTACAAGAGACCCACCAGAGAAAACAAAATACTTTATTTTAAAAAAAAGATTTATCTATTCAAATCGAGAGCAATTTCAAATCCCATATCGACCGGTTGCCAATAATCTCATTGTAACAAAAAATATATCGTTATCCATAAGAAATGATTAATTAATGGTGCGAGGAATATCCTTGTTTCACAAATAAGTCATAATTTTATGTATATAATATTTTAGTTTTGATACTCTCGGATCAGTTTATATATAAATCTAATTAATTAATTAATTAATTGTAATTAAGACTTCATGATGACCATTAATTGTGTGTATTTGTTATAAAAAAACAACAAACTTAATTAAAGCTATTGATTTCTATCACTTTTGAACTCAAGCAGACAAATAAAAACAACACGTCTTGCTTCTTTATTTGCCACCATGCTTTCTTAATTATTTTCGAAAGAAAATAAATAAATAAATAAAGGACATCGGCCACTTGATATAGTTTAGTTTAAACCCTAATTGCCCATGTGATTAAGAATGGAACAGGGAACGAAACAACAACTATCTTGCTTTCGTACATTTGACCGAAGACAGCCAATATGATCTGGTCAATCTTGATTACTACAGCCCGTCGTCGTTGTATCGATCACTATATGTATGTCCATGCATGATGGGACTCTTTCGATATAAACCACGCTAGCTTGAACATACAAGTATTGCAGAAGACACTGAGATAATATATAATCTTATAGAATCGTCAAGCTAGTCAGAGAGAAACAAAGAGATGGCCGTTGGAATTTTGGAAGTGAAGCTGGTGAAGGCAAAAGGCCTTGGAAACCCTGATTTCTTTGGTTTATCATGTTACTGCTCCAGCTCTTTGAGTATGTATCTTCTTTGTTTTTTTCCAAATTCATGATCTCGAGTTGAGTTGTTTCTAATATCTTTGATTTATGGTGTTCTTGCACTTCTACGAGTGTGTATCTTGTTCGTAGTCCAAATTCATCTGGAGTAGTTTCTGATGATTTCATTAATTTCGTCCATCGTGATGTTTTCTTGATTTTTTTTTTCTAGCAAGAAAACTCTTTCTTCTATTTTCATAATTAAATTTCTATACCATTTGTATATCTACTCTCAACAAATCTGTTTCAAATTAATTTAGATGTTTTTGAGATTTTATTAAGTGTATTTTTAGTAATATAATACATAATGTACTTTTTTAAAAGTGTTTTTCAATTGAAAAAATATTATACTTCAAAATTATTTTTTATTTTTAATATTAGAAAATCAAAATAATAAAAAAATAATTGAATTTTCTTTGGACAAAACATAATTAAAAAAGCATGCACTAAATGGGTTGGCATTAAAACATTACTAAGCTAAAAAGGGACTCTAAACATTAACTTTTCAATTTTGTATATACCAATTCTTTTAACATGACTTGGAAAAGAAAAGCATTGAGTTTTTTTCCTTGAACACTGAATATTCATTAAAAATGAATTGCAATATTTTTTTTTCGGTTATGAATGTGAGCTCCGAAGATTTTAATTTTGATACGATGGCAGCTAACATGGACCCATATGTTCTGGTAAAATACAAAAGCCAAGAGCGCAAGAGCAAAGTAGCAAGAGGTTAGTTCTTTACTCACTCAAACTGATGTGTATTTTAATATATCTTAGCTCCGCAAGAAAATCAAATTGAAAAAAAAAAACCCTAATCTTATCTTATTATATGCTATCTTCTGTTGATGGCATGCACTAGCCTCTAAGCATTATCAACCCCTTTGATAGATAGACTTTGAGAACAATTAATTAGGCTCAAACAAATCAATTAAGGATTAGTTTCTTGATTTGACCCATTTCAAATCACGAAAGTTCCTTGTGCTAGATGGTGACCAACCAGTGTAGAAATTTCCCCAGCAACTTGCGTCAATAAGGTCTTATTTTGACAGTCAAATTTGTAGCCGTCTCATAAAGGAATGCGCAATTCTTCATTGATCTTAATTTGTAAATGGATTACAGAAGAATCTCCATTATTGCCAACAGGTAGTAAAGAATAATTGTACTTAAAATGTCGTTATTGGCAAGGATGTAAGCAATGTTAATGAAATCACAATTCACAGCTCATGTTGCCAACAAATTGGTTAACGTATACTTTGGTTTGTATTGACAGCAAATATTACAGACATTAATTTATAGATTAAAATCAACATTGTAAGTGAAGGCAATATATATTGCAATGTCAATTATACTGTATAATATTCTTTACCTCTTAGCATGCGATTTCTAATTAAATTCCATAATTGATCTAGATTTATTTTAGTGATTGTTCAACTGAGAAGCCCCTGGTAAAGACAGATTGTAACTGTACAAGGCATGCACAGCTGTTTTACAGACGAAGTGCTTTCTTTAAGTAACTTCATATCAATGGTGCAGGTCAAGGTGGGCGTCCAGTGTGGAATGAGACTCTTACATTCAAGGTAGAGTATCCAGGGCAAGGTGGCAACTATAAGCTCATTCTTAAAATCATGGACAAGGACACCTTCTCTGCTGATGATTCTGTCGGCGAAGCCACGTAAGACACTGTTATATGTGTGTACGTGTGTGGCGAATGTATATTAATTTTATAGATTAAAATTTCCAATTGCAGTATTTTTTTGATTTCCATATGCTATATACAAAGCTAGTTAGTGTGGAGCGATGCATTTTGGGTTGATTGCAAATAGCAAGCATAGCTTTAACAGAGAATATGGAGGAAAATATACTTGAACTAGCAGGAGCCAGACCTAAGTAATGCTTGTCATTAAATTTATTTGGTTGCTTGCAAATACCAGGAGTTTGATGCTAACAAGTAAAAGAAGCATGAAAAAACTTGTTCGATTTTTTTCTTAAATTTTATCAACGGGATAGCCCACAAGCAAAATAAATAATCCAATAACAGCATCTGTTCTGAATGAATCTTGTTAGATTTATTTCAATCCTTTTCTTTTATGCAGGATTTACGTTAAAGATTTGTTGGCATTAGGAGTGGAGAATGGAACTGCTGAACTTCAAACTCAGAAGTATAGAGTGGTAAATGCTGACAAATCTTATCGTGGAGAGATTCAAGTTGGCGTCACTTTTACCCTCAAGGTATAATCCATACGTTTGATGATTAGATGATCGATGCATGATGGGTTTATATATATATATATATATATATATATATATATATATATATATATATATATATAAAATTGAAATCAATTGGACAGTACTAAAACTTGAATAAAAAAATAATAATAATGCACCTTTTTTTGTTGGATTCTCTGCAGGCAGAAGAGGAAGATGCTGGAGAAGATTATGGTGGATGGAAGCAAAGCTCTGTTTAGTTCGATTTTATTGCCACTTTGTTCATAAATGAATCCCCATGCTTTGCAACACTCTGTGATTTGTAAATTTTTTATTTGTTATCTCGGATTGGACAAGATTATTTTTTCCTTGTAAGTGTTATCGATCGTTGCACATGTATTTTTATCAACACGGAATGTTTTTTAAAAAAGACTTGCGCATTTTATCTTCGACACTCCGAACGTTTTTTCTATCTTAATGACCTCAGGATGGTCACCTATACAGGGGAGCCAAACGGATTCGGAGGCGGTAGTCCATATTGATTTGAAAGGATGTATACTTTCAAATCTAAGATAAAAGTAATAGTATTTTGGATGTAGCTCTAGTAATTTTATAGTGCTAGGCAAATAATTAGTAATATATAAGTAATATAAATAAATTATAAATGAGGATATTTTTATCATTTTTGGTGTGTTATAGATTTATTCTCTTTTTTATTCTTTTTTCTTTTAAAAAAATTAAGATACATAAAATAGCTAATAATATACAATTAATTATTCTTTGAGCTTGATATAGCATAAATAATTTCGTTGTTTTAGAAGATGGATGAGGGAAATTGACAAAATACATGTTTGTAATCATCTTTCCATCAATAATAGAAGGCAATTAATACCTTTGGAGAGTAGTTCAGAATTTTAAAAATTTAAAAGCTATTTTTTTTAAGAAATTTTTTGAGAAAAAGGGAATTAGATGTCATTATTTATCCCATCATTTAGATTCTGTTTGTTGTTGTAATAACGGTTATTTTTTAAAATATTTTTTATTTTTTTTTAAAAATTATTTTTAACATTAAAACCACTAAAAACATTTTAAAAAATAATTTAAAGTAAAAAAAAAATAATTTTTTTAAAAAAATTACTTTTAAAATGTAAAAATAAATGGATGTTGGTGTTGTGAATGTTGTGTGGCGTGGCAGAACAAGCATAGTTTTTAAACCCGATCCGGTGATCGACTCGGTAATAATTGGGTTCCGGGTCAAATGGGTCGACCCAGGTCAACCCAAAAAAAATCCATATTATATTCACCTAATTAACAATAAAATAAGCATATAGTTTAGTTAAAATATTGGTTAGCAACAACTCTTAAGGAATGCTAACATGGCAAGATTACAAAGCAATATCTTTTACTCTGTGTAAGTGATGCATATTATAATTGTCCTTAATTAATCCCCTGCTATGCAAAACACTAACATCCTCTCTGCTGTCATGCTCGATACCAAGGTCTCTGCTCTTTTTTCCATCCATTACTCTCCCCATTAATTACTCCTATTTTATTGTTGCTAATCTTAATCATCGTGATTCTTCTTTCTTTCTACCCATCCACCCATCCATCTACCACTCTCTACTTGCCTTTCTAATCTGTATTATACACAGTTGATGATGCATTCTTTCTTATCAATTAGGCATCTACAATCACATCAGTTTTATTACTTGGTTTTCATTGATTAAACCCACTTGGATCTAATCATCTACTGATTATAATCATAGATGATTAGATTCTTTCAATCTGCTGTTAACAAGAACATGAACAAGGCAAGAAACAGAGCCCAGATTCAAGCAAAACACAGGCAAGGAACAAAAAAGAATTGACATATAAACTGGGCAGAAACAAGATAAGGAACAGAAATCTATCTTACACAAACAAAAAGCCAGTGAATTAAACAACTTATCTTACATCCATGAAGAGAAACGAAACCAGTGAAGAACAAAAATCTAAGAGAGAAGAAAACCGAAGCGAAACAAAAAACTATCTTATATGAAACCAGTGCTTTCATAAACAAAAAACTAAAGAGAAACAAGTAACACCAACTTCATCTGACATTGATTTGCAGATCTTGACTGAAGAGAGCCAAATCAAGAAAAAGAACACAAACACCCTGCAAAAACAAATTTAAAGTTTGCTGAGAGCCTCTTCTTGTTATTCTAACCAAAAGAGAGACGAGGACTTACCTAGTATGACTTGCGTGTAACTTAAATTCCTCTGCAACTGATAGGGCTGTGAACTTTGAAGATGGAGATTAGGTTTTCTAATTCGGTGAATTGTGATTTTGTGTCTTCATGTTGCAATGCAAACAGTTTGGTTAATTGATAGTGAAAAGCTAAAGCCAAAAACGACGTCGTTTTACTTTTTATATATATATATATATAAAAAACAGCCGGGTTTATCAGGTCCCGGGTCGACCGGATTTCACTAGACCAACTTCCAAGCAGGTTTTTATCTCCACCCGGACCGGTCTCAGGCCCGGGTCAACCCCCGGGCGGGTCCGGGTTTTAAAACTGTGAGAAAAAGAAAAGGAAAATCCATGTAAAAGTAAAACATTAAAATTGCAATACATGGCCTCATTCCATCTCAGCTTCGTGCTGCACGCATGTAATATATGCTATACATATACATTTCAGGCATGGCAAGGCCAGGCCAGGACATTGCCTTATTAATTTTGTGTTCTTCACTTCATCAGTTGGGATTTTGGATGTTTGAAGACACAACGTGGCAGCCCATCAATTCACGCGTAAGAAACAAACTATTCATACGAGCAAGTCACCATGATCTATCTGCAGGCTTTCTCGCTTTTGCAGTGGTGGCGTTCAGGTTTTTACCATGATCGATTTTCCTTGTTGGAATCCAATATTCGTTGCCTACAAGCTGTGATATTGAAGGTGATGGTTGCTATAATTAGAGAGAGGAGGGAAAGACCTGAGATCGTGTCCTCTTAATCTGTACTTGGCCAACTTCCTGAGGTTTGTCAAATAACGAGCTCTTTTAAGTTTTAGACGGGTCAATATAAAAAGAATTAATAAAACAACTAAAAATCATTGATTAATAACTTTGTGTTATAATTCAAGTGGTAAGTGTGCAGGTAGGTGTGATGGGTTGGATTTCTGCAAGCAGCAATATTTTCTTTAAATAGACAAACTGCCGGAGCTTGTGAGCCTCCCTTGTAGGCACGCACATATATGAGATTTGTTGTAACAGCTCCTTTGAGTAATTTTATTGGCTTTTTTTGTGCAGTTTTTATTTAATTTTATTTTTTTATTATTGAGATGATGATAAATTTATTTTTTTATTTTTTATTATATAATAAAATTAAAAAAAAATTTAATTCGATTTATTAGAGTTAATAATTCGAATTACGGGTTTGACATATTTATCAGAGTTAACCTAACATGATTTTTTTTCACTTGGACTTTATTAATTAATAAAATCACGTTGAAATAATTTTTACACGACTTAATTTAAAACTTAGACTAAATAAATAATCACATCGAGATTTTTTAAGCTTAAATTATTATATCAAATTTAATGACAACATCTAAAAGTTTTCCATGTTCTAAATATAATTTTTTACATTCTATTTTTTTTTTGTCCAACCGGCAACAATAGGAGCACAATAAATAAAGTAGTGATTGCTAATTGCTAAAATGACTTGATACCTTTTGTTCTATAAAAAAAAATAAGTAAAGCATTAATTTCTATTACATCGTTTAGTTACAGAAAATTAAAATACATTGGATCTAAGTTATTAAAACCTTGGAAGAAAAAAAAAAAACTATACAGAAACATAACATTACATTTGGAAACTTGAACCATGTATCTATTTCTCTAATTATATGTAGGATTCCCAATTATTCTTTTCGATCTCAAGCTGAGCTACTTGCTAGTAATTTAATTTATGAAACAACTTTGTATCATGAACGAGTGAATTCATCCCATCAAATTCTAGTGACCAAATAAAAAAAGTCATCTAATATGCGGTATTATTAATGATGCAACGACGAAAATGAAAATAAAAATGGCAGCAGCCATTAATGACGCGTTGACGTGAAAAACTTTCAAAACGAAGTATAGGCTCGTATCAAGCAGCTTCCGAAAGGCTCTTCAAGGAATAGTCGGGCTCTCCCACACCTTTCAAGGCAGCCATCCCGAAGAACCTTCGTAGAAGTTAGAACATCCCTTTTTCGAGAGAGGGTTGTTTTTATATGGAAGTCAAAGGAAACATGCGGTTTTAGTCAAATTAGAAAGCATTCAGCTGCATTCAGCAATGGCATATAATCGGACGGCGCCATCCAATTTCCTGCGGATTGCTGCCAGGGAACATCGGTGTTCATAACTGGTTTAAATTGGTATAACCATTCAAAATAATCATAGAAATCGTCGCAGAAATTTGTAAGAGGTACTACGGAGAAGATATTTTTTTAAAATAAAAAATGCCCATATCAAATGCAAACCTGCTTTGATAGCTAGTTAATTAATGAAGCCATTATTAGATCCACGTCCTTCGATATAAATCAGATAAAAACAGTTTAATGTAGATGAGCAACTAGATCTATGAATCGGACTGGTGGCCCATGCAAAACTAGAAGAGAAAGAAAGAAAGGATTATCTTCTAACTACGTATGAACATTATTTAATAGGTTGTTCATCATTTTAGCTCCGGTTACCGCCACGGCACCCCTACACCCGCCACTTGACATAAGTCTTTTTGTATTTTGTAGCTTTCAATAATCGTTCATCTGAATACTTAAAGTCTGCTGATAAGGGGTGTTTGTTACTCCAACTAAAAGATAATTTTTAAAAATATATTTGACTTGAAAAAATATTAAATTAATAGTTTTTAATAGTTTTAATATATTAATATAAAAAAACTCAGAAAATCATTTTCATGTTTTTTTATTTTTGAAAAGTATTATTTTTAAATAAAAAATACCTTTAAAAACATGTAAAAATAAAAGCTAAAAAAAACTAAATTTCAGTTGACATAGAAGAATATCTTTTTTCAAATAAAAAACAATCGTTCATTTGGAAATAAAAAACAAAAACTAGCTCTCATCATTTGGAAAAGAAAAAAAAAAAAAAAAGAACGATGAAATGATTTGACCGTAGACAGGCAATTGTTGGTCATTCTTGAATCTTCACAGTCCGTCATTGTATCATCAAGTGCTATATATTTGTCCATGATGGACTCTTTTTCGATAAATACCAGGCTTAAACCAAGTCATCGCCAAAGACCCTTGAATCGGAAACATATAGAATTATCCTAGCTCAAAGCCTGAGAGAGAAACAAAGAGATGGCTAGTGGGATATTGGAAGTGCTGCTGGTGAATGCAAAAGGCCTTGGAGATACGGATTTCATAGGTACAACTCCATGTTTTTGTGTTTCTTTGTATATTTGTTTCTTTTATTTAGAGTTCCAAGTTATGTCAAATATCATGTTTTTCTTTTCTTTTCTGTGTTTGTGATCCTGTTATCGTCCCTTTCTTGGTACTTGCTGTTCTGGTTACCGAAATGCGTGTCGTGATATCTGGCTCCATCTGGTTTTTTTTTGTTCATCATCCTATTTTCTTGGGTTTTTTTTTCCTTTTCCTTTTTTGGCTAGAAATCTCATTTCTTTCATTGAATTGCCATTTTTATGTCTAGTTTCAACTCCAATTCAGATAAAGGTGGTTTTGTGATTTTATTAAATGGGCTGCAACTTGGTAGAGCAGACCATAGTAGTGAAATGATGAACAATTGCCATTCATAACCGTATATCATGAACAATTAAACATATATTAGTGAAATAATGTGATAATAGCCATCGCATGTCTTTGGTAGACTTGTGTAGGGACATGGATACAATCCAGTTACAGGGGGGGGGGGAGGATCAACGCCCACTCTGTAATCTGACCATTAAACACACACGCTTATGCCAAAGGCAGAGACCTGTGCAGGGATGAATCCTCTCATTGGAAAATGAAATACATTGACAACTAAAGTCTTTCCTTTTTTAAAGTTCTGAATGCTTGTGAACTGAAGATTCTAATTTCTGTATATTTGATATGATGGCAGGTGATATGGACCCATATGTTATCGTGCAATACAAAAGCCAAGAGCGCAAGAGCAGTGTAGCTAGAGGTAATTGGTGCTTTGCTTACGCAAACTGATATTTAATAATCATCTTACTCTATATATATATATATGCACCTATCAGATTCAAAAGTCAAAACAACCAATAATCCTTCCTTGGACCAATTCCAAATCACAAAACTTAGTTGGTCACTGATCAATGCCGGCATTGTCCCAATAAGTTATGTCAACAGGGAGTTTTTTAAGCCAATCAATATCTGTAGCCTAAAGGGATATGCAGTTCTTTATTACCTTTAAAAGTATATAACAGAAGAAAAATGCTACATAATTACAGCAACTAGTACATGAATGAATCCTTGTATTGATTAGTAAAAGTAAATGATTCATGATCAATTTGGTAAAGGGAGGTCAATTATTCATGAGTCAGTTGGCAAGAAATGGAAACAAGCCAAAGAATAGAGAATGTCTGGAGAAATCAAGGTCTAGAATTAACCATTCTTCTTGCAATAAGGGTGTGTGTTTCAACATTGCTTGCATTGCATTATATGCAACTATTATATTCGAACAGCAACAATGCCTGCATTTTTAGCATTGCAAGCGAAGGCGATGCAATGTTAATTTTACCATAGTTTTTCACTCATTCATGTGCAATCATATTCTAAGTTCACCTGTACTTATTTCAATGATTGCTCAACGGAAAAGCAATCAAGAATCTTAAACAATCATACAGATAGAAAGAAGCAAGCCTAGAATTTAATTGTATATGGTATGCACCATATTTACAACCGGATTTTTGTTTAAATTAACTTTTGCTTTGTGAACATGTCAACGGTCCAGGTCAAGGAGGTCATCCAGTTTGGAATGAGAGGCTCACATTCAAGGTAGAGTATCCAGGACAAGCTGGCGAATATAAGCTCAGTCTTAAAATCATGGACAAAGACACCTTCTCTGCCGACGACTTCATTGGTGAAGCCACGTAAGACATTAGTAATTAGAATTAGCTTACCGATTACAATTCTGAGTTTCAATAACCTCCCCCTACATATAAAGCTAATTACTGAGGTAATACATTTCGGGTCGTTTTATGCGCTTTATCTACCGTTAGAAATCATGCATATAAAGCTTGCTTTGAACAAAAAGGAGGAAGATGTCATAGGAGCCAGGTCACTAAATTCGTTTGCCAGAGAAAATGCCTCAAACCATGACATTACTGACAAATGAAAAGCTTCAGGGTTGCTTCTTAAGTATTATTATGCAATTTATGCTGTAGGGGCAGACTTTTGATTGATGTACCGGGGATGAGAAAGTGTCTACAAGAAAAATGAATTAACAGAAGAATCCGAACAGAGTTACTATTTTTATTCACAGATAAATCCAGTAATATTGATAAATGAATTGTTGTATGTTAGGCATATTGTTATGTTTATTTCTCCATTTTTTGTTCATGTAGGATCTATGTGAAGGATTTGTTGACATCAGGAGTGGAAAATGGATCTGCTGAGCTACATCCCTGCAAGTATAGAGTGGTTAGTGCTACGCAATCATATATTGGAGAGATTCAAGTCGGTGTCACTTTTACCCTCAAGGTATATTTATATTTTTTTATTCCAGCATAAGTGCATGGTGTTTTCTTTTTCTTGGTTTCTCACTTCTCTTAATTAGCAGGAGACTGAAACGTTTTTGTCTCATCGAGTGCTAGCATCAATGTTTCTAAGCCCGTTTCCACCTTGACTAACGAATTTTCTAGAATTCTATAGTGGTTTATGGTAGCTAACAGATGATGATGCCCCAGAAAATGATTCATAAAAAGGAAAAAATGATACTACTTTAGATCTTATAAGCACCATAAAAGTTTAGCTAGCCCAAGCGATGCATGAAGCAACAATCAATGAGCATTGTTGGCTATAAGTCTAGACAAAATCAAATCAAATCAGTGTTAGAAATTGAATAACAGAAGTACATGCAATGTTGCCTGCCATTGTTTATCTTGGTTGATTAATACTGTGGTTGTTTGTTGGATTCTGTAGGAGGAAAAGGATTATGAGGGGGAAGAGTACGGCGGATGGAACCAAAGCAGTTTTTAGGTCTCTTGCTAATCTGTCTGAGATAAACTTCCTAAGCTAGCACTAGCTTCTGTGGTTTGTAATTTTTTTGGAAGCCTTTGCAACCCTAAACCGGGAACTCAGTAATCTTGTTCCTCGTATACTGCACATGAGAGTCTCTCCAGCTCAAGGCTTCATGGCATTGTAGTGTTTGTTTGGAAGTTTCCCTTTTTTCTCTTTTCTTTTTAAGATTTTTGTCGTTGTTGATATGTTCTGCTACATGAATTTGTATGGAATCGCTTATTTTATTTTACTGTATTTATTTATTTTGGTTATAAAAGAGAAGCTTTAACAAGAGACTTATCAGAAGAAGAGAACACGAGGTGTTAATTGAACTGCAAATTTATTGGCATGGAATCTCATATTTAATTATATGCTCATACATAAAAAATAAAAATAAAAATTGTATTTAAGATTTTTTATATTTGATACCAACAAATTAAAATCATAAAAAAAATACTAAAAAATTATTAAATTTGATATTTTTTAAATGAAATATAATTTTGAAATAGATCTACAAACAAAAGTTATTATACTCTTGAACACTCGCTAGGAAAACTGTAGATTCTTCTTAGGAATTGTTGATTTCCCTTTTTTCTAGTTAAAATTTAGGTAATATTCTTTCTTTCTTTCTTTCTTTCTTTGACCTCTGGTGAATTAAGGAATGCTATGTTGGTGTTCCCTGAAATGAAATAAAATTCCCATCATTATCGGTCACTGTCTTG
>Ga0325404_1005234_pt1 | contig 13677 bp, 8 predicted proteins | sample PopdelMetagenome_18_FD_205664 | JGI IMG/M metagenome (GOLD analysis project Ga0325404, IMG submission 205664) | Populus deltoides microbial communities from Bellville, Georgia, United States - Xylem-Control-R1 | ecosystem: Host-associated > Plants > Phyllosphere > Stem > Wood/Secondary xylem... | reverse complement strand
AAAAAGGCAATATTATGGAAATTATATTTCTAGAAGTTAAGAATGTTGCCGTTTGGATTGGTTAATTTGTAAAAGGCCACTGGAATCCGCAGGACAAGTCCGTCATGGACACTTCTTATCATTCCACCTTGTCAAAGGGGTCCACTGAAAAAAAAAATAGTTGTGCTGATCAAATTCCTTTCTTATCCAAGATCGAAAGTCAAGCCATGAAACCCTATTTTATTCATTGTATAGAAGCATATTCTACCCCAGTTCCCAAGGGACATAACGTGATGATAAAGGGTTTGAGATCTGCACAGCAGGTCTCGAGTTCGAGTTAGGGCGTGCACCTCTTGTAAGAGCCTGGGACAACCGGAGTTTTACTCCCTCACCTGGGCCCACAAAGTATGCTTTCCGGAGAGGTGAGGTTTCCTCAAATCCAAAAAAAAAAAAATATTCCACCCCTAGTTTTATTTATTTATATATATATTTAACAAACCACTGTTTATATACACAGCGAACCTCATCCTATTTTTAAAATTTTTTATTTTTTAGTTGCGTAATTTTACTGTATAATTATATAAAATTTAATTCTAAATTATAGTAAAAATATGAAATCAAAAGATAATTGCTAAACATATTTTTTTTTGTTGCATTCATTTAAATAAACTAAAATGAAATATAAAGAAGATACATGGATCACCTTAAATTCATGACAAATTTTATTTTGGTTCAAAAATTTATTTTGTTTGTTTTTGATTTTTTAAATTAGAAAAATAAAAGAAAAGATTGTCGAAAACAATGAACAAAAAAAATAGTTAGTTGTCACGATTCCGACAACAAAAATTATTAAGATTTGTATTAGCAACTTAGTTTGATGTTGGTAAATTTTCTTTTTAAAAATATTTAAGAAGAAAGATTGAGTTTTGTTTTGACTTTTAGAATTTAGTTGATTTTGATTTTTTTGAATAATTATGAGCTATTACAAATTCAATACGTGGTTTAGAAATATTTTTATGATAGTTATTAGGTGTTTTAAATAAAATGGATTTTAAAAAAATTCATTACAAAAAAAAAACCACCCATTAATTCTCTAAATCCTATATTTTATGTATTATACTTAATTCAACATAATGCATTAAACTAAATTAATGAAATTTCTCCAATACTTTTTTTTTTTTAATTCAAGGAAACCTTACCCTCCGGAAAGCGTACTTTGTGGGTTTAGGTGAGGGAGTAAAACTCCGGCTGTCCCAGGCTCTTATAAAAAGTACACGTCCTGACTCGAACTCGAGACCTGCTGTGCAGATCTCAAACTCTTTACTATCACGCTACACTCCTTGAAAACAATTTCTCCAATACATTTCTTATCATTCCACGTTGTCAAAGAGGTCCATTGAAAAAACAAATAGCTGTCCTGATCAAATTCCTTTCTCATCCAGGATTGAAAGTCCAAACCTTGAAACCCTATTTTATTCTCTGTATAGAAGCATATTCTACCCCTAGTTTTATTTATTTATATATATTTAACAAAAACTAAAAAATTTGAAGGCAGCCACTGTTTACATAAACAGTGATCCTCTTGCCCAATTTTTTTTTAATTTATATTTTTAGTTGCGTAATTTTACTATATAATTATATAAAATTTGATTCTAAATTATAGTAGAAATATAAAATGAAAAATAATTGTCAAACACTTTTTTAATCGCATCATTTTACCATCTAATTATTTGAAATTAGGTTCAAAATTATTGTTGAAATACAATAAAATATAGAGAACTGAAATGTGAAACACAAAGAAAATACATGGCGCATCTCAAATTTACAATTTTTTTTAAAAAAGTTTATTTTGTTTATTTTTCAATCCTTAAGTTACAGAGAAGGTTGTTAAAAATAATGAAGGAGAAAAAATAATTGGTTGTCATAATTCCAACAACAACAATTATTAAACTTGGTATCAACAAGTTTCATTCCACAATAAGAGTTTCATGTTGATAGGTTTTCCCTTTAAAAATGTTTGAAAACAGAGATCAAGTTCAGTTTTGATTTTTGAGATTCAATTAATTTGATTTTCTTAGACGATTAGTATGTGGTTTAGGAAAGCTTTTATGATGGTTTTAGGTGTTTTGAGATGAAATGAGTTAAAACATAGATTTTCAACCTAAAAATCTCCACCCTATAATTTTGTGAGCACCACAATGATTGATGCTCGAATTTTAAGCTGGGCAGCAGCAGTAGCAAGCGACCTGCTGTTTGTTTCTTCTTTTTTTAAAAAAAAAATGATGACAAATAATATGTTATCTACCCTTTATAAAAGAAAAAAAATTATGGCAAAGGAGTGCGAGATTGACCTAAGACTGCATTTTTTTTTTAAAAGTCAAATTACTTCTTACATGTTTTTGAGGTTGTTTTTTAATTCAAATGTCTTCTATTTGTTTTTTATATTTGAATACAAAAAAAAATATTTAGATTACATTAAAATAACTCTAATATAATTTAATTTGAAATTTATATTTGAAAAAAAATCAAATTTAAAGTTTTAAAGTTTAATTTATTAGAACAAATTTAATAATAATATAAAAAATTTAAGATATATTTTATATGAACTCTCAACTAATCATGTAAACTAAATTAATACAACTCTAAAATGAAGTCAATTTCTTATGATAATCAATCATCAAAAGTCAATCTCTTATATTAAAAGTAATTGGCGTTACAATAACATATCTAATGGTAGAGGCGGCTCTTGATCTAAATTTTACGTTACATAAAACAGTTGACAACATGTTAAACTCATAAATACATAAATTAATCTAACCGTGGTTAAGTTACCGCGGTCAACATGGAAAGTAATAAAGCTTATTTTTTTTAATTAATATTTTTTTAATTTTTAAAATAATTTTAATATATTAATATCAAAAATAATTTTTTAAAAATAAAATTTTTAAAAAAAAACAAACTCAATCATATTATATATATAAAAAAAACATATCACGTGCGGAGTAATGGGAGTAGGTCCCCCTTTGCGTTTGCGGCGCCAGTAGTTGTAGAGAGCGTCATGGACTTTAGGGAGGCCATTTTAAGAGTCTCGACCCACGCGCAGGAGAACTGCATTTGGACGATTGAAACGTCCAGGAGAAGTATTCGCTTGCTTTGGGAAGATAAAATTCGTACAACCCATGCCTTCGTTTTGTTCGTTGGTATTTTGATTCCATCAGTTTTTGTATCCGGATTTCCTTTCCATGTTTTATACACTATTTATTTCTTAACAAGAGGGGTTTTTTTATATATTTTAAAAAGTTCTGAAATTTTTTATTTTTTCTTTATTTCAAAATAATTTTTTATATTTTTAAATTATTTTCATCTAATAACAATAATAAATTTTAAAATAAAAAAATTATTTCAATATGTTTAAAAAAAAACATTCTAAAAAAAAATAGTTACCCAATAATCATTAACACAGTACCACGCAGCCTGAACTGTTCCGCAATGTGTTGAAGATAAAAAAAAAAAAAAAAAAAATCTCATCAAATCCCGAAAAAGGCGTTGGTTTAGTTTGTTGACCAGTTCAATTCAAATGTGAATCTCGGGTTTTGTCGGCGGGATTCAAGACCCGAAAACACGTGATCCGGGTATTTGAGTTCCACTCAATGACTTTTCTTTTTCATTTTCTTTTTAATTTCTTTCACGCGAAACAAAGAAATGTGATTCGTCTTAAATACTAGAGACACAATTATAAAACTTTGACATATTATTATCTATTATCTTTATCTGTAAAGCTAAATGATAAGATGTTTTTACTATATCAACATCATTATTCATCCTTTTATATTTTCATTGTAGATTATAATATTAAAATTTTTAATAAATTTTAATTTGATTTTTAAAACTTTTTTTCACAATTAAATTCAAATTAAAACTCAATTGTATTTTTTTTAAGGTGAGAGTTTAATTGCAAGACAAGTTTATTTTTTTCACAATATTTTTTTTGTGCATTTGAATTTGTTAATGAAGTATATTTTTGTCCACCATATTTTTATTTATTATATGGTGACCAATCCTATGCATTTTTTAAATATTCATTTCGATACTAATTTTAATTTCATCATTTTCAATCATTATTGAGTAAGAGGAGAGAGAGGCAATCACATAAATCCAGTCTAGAGAGAAAAGCATCATTTCAACGGTTCTAGTTATCAAAACATTAGATTTTTGTTCTAAATGATTTCATATGATAAGAAAAGTTTAAATTAGATGTTTTGTTACATTAAAAATGCCTAAAAAAACAGATCCGAGCTGGGGAAGAAATTAGGTTTCGAGTTGATTCATGATTTTAGACCAGTTTTTGCACTTTTGGAGGTTAAGGATGGGTTGTGAGAGTGTTTTTTTAGGTGTTTAGGGTTGGAAATTGGTTCTTAGAGGACAAAAACCATGCACTCTAATTTCTCAACAACCACAGTGCTCGCAATCTGTGTATGCTAGACGACATGTCTCTTTTTTTTTTCAAATTGAATTGAGACAGACAACATGTCATCCACCCCATTATCTTACAAAAAAGGCATGTGTGCAGGCCCTCTAGTCATGAGCCAGGTGCTATGCTTGATCTCATTCCTTGGTTTTTTTTTATTTACAATTTTTTTAATATAATTTTTAAATTTATATATTACTTCTTTATTATTGTTTTGTGCTTATTTATCCTCATTTAAATAGTGATTAGTTTTAATTTTATTGGATTTTTTTTAATTTTTAAGAGATTCATATTATTCATTTGTAGTTTTTTTTAATTATATATATGTATATATATTAAATTTATTTTTAGAAATGAAAAATATTTATTTATTATGATATTTTTAATATATGCAGTCTTGCATATTAGTTTTTTATTTTATTTTATCCAATAAATCTTATTTGTTTGTTAATTTATATTTCAATTTGATTTGAATAAACAAATTCATTAAACACACCCAGGTAAATTACCCATATTAAAATATTAAATATCTTGATCTACATTTACCTCTTAGTTTTTTCCAAATTTTTTTCTTTAAGAAAAAAATTATGAACCCAAAATGGGTTTGTTCGGGTGTCCTCTCTCTCTCTCTCTCTCTTATACTGAACTTGAATTTTTTTCTCATATTCTAAAAAATATAGTTTCAAAAAGGTCTTGCGAGTCTAACTTTTTTTTCTTTTTTTTTTCATTACTATTTTCAAGGTGTTTGATTTTGTGATTGTCTATTTTTGTTATCATGTAGTCAAATAAAAAATAGTTTTTCAAAAAACAAATTATAATCTCACTAGAGTTAATAACCCGGTTCACAAGTTTGACGTGCTAACCCATGTTACCTAATTTATAGGTTTGACAAGTTCACTCACTAGCTGTATAAGTTTTTTTTTTTTTTGTTCTGGGTCCTTTAATTGTTTTTCTTGATTTTACCTTTAATATTGTATTAGTGGAGAAATAAACTGTGAATATAATTAAAAAAATAGTTTAGAAAAAAAGATGTTATTAAACTCAATAGAGTCCATGACATGAGTCGCTTGGGAACTAAGATCGAGCGAATATGTCATTGTCTTAATAATTTTTTTGAAAGGGGATATCATTTTTATTTTTATTTTTTTTAAAGCCAAGCCATGTTTTTACAAGTTATCAAAATTATATTTGGACCCATAAAATTAATCAATTTAATTTAAACTAACTTTCTTATGGTTTAGTTAAATAAAAATCTAGATTGCAAAATTTTAAAAAAATTAGTCTAACCCGCGGTGAAATGCACACCAAGTAACTAATTCATTAAATCCAGCGGTTCTCCATTTAAAGAAAAGAAAACAAAGTGGCGAAAATCCTCCGGTGATTTTAATTGAGAACTTGAAAAATAAAAAATACACGGTGCGGTGAGCAATTATTAAATTGCAAGTGACATATAACAAGTAATTAATCACTTAAGACTAAATGTGTGATATGTTTTTAAAACATATATTTTTTAAAAAATATATTTTTACTTTCAATATTAACATATCAAAATCATAAAAAATATTAAAAATAATAATTTTATATTTGATTTTGAAGTTAAACACCTTTAAACGGGTACAAAAATCACGATGCATGTAGCGTGTAAGAGCATCTCCAACCGAGAAGGTAAAAGAAGGGCCAAAAGGAAAATCTTGTACTTTTAGCTTTTTTATTTGTTTATGTCAACTCCAACTGGGTAGCTAAACTCACAGCTAAAATAGTTGTTGAGTACGGTAAAAGCTATTTCTATCTTCTTATGTAGCAAAACGCAAATGAAGACGTTGGCAACTGTTTTTTTCTTTGTTGATTTATATCCGTTGGCCAACGTTAATGTTTTTCATTTAAAAGCAGAACCAACCGAAGGAAGAAGACAACATTTAAGCAAAACAGAAGGAAAAAAAACTTACCTGCAAATTTCACCATTCTCTCTGATTTAGAAAACAAGAATTAATTGTTCTCCGGTTAATTAATAACATCGATTGTGTTAATTAGCTGAAATCAAAAGGTATGTTTGCTTAAAGACTTTTTCTATTTTTATTATTTTTTTGCATCTCTTGATTTTTATTTGCTATTTGTAATGATTTTTATTTCTTTGTTATTTTATGTTTTTGATCTGGGTTAAGGAAAACAATTTTTATTTATATTGTTATCTTTGACAAAATTGAAAGGAAGTAATGATGGTAGCTGATATTGATAAAAACATGGAGTGACATATCTTAAATTTATTTTTGATTGCCTATTTTAATTTGAGGTCAATTATATTTTATCTTGTTAAAAATGCAACTAAACCAAGTGATTAGATTAATTGTATGATTAGATTAATGTTAGAACAAGTAGAAGGCAATTCTTATTACTAATTCACATGTATGGAAACTACAAATTTGCTAGACATTGAATATGAGCTTCCTTTACACCCTTTTATAAGGTTTTAACTTGATTTTTTTTTAATGTAGATGGATTCGAATTTTCCAAGCTCTTTTACCAATTTTCTTATGAGCGAGTCAGAAGATATTCTCTCTCAACCAAGTGATTCTAATTAATTAATTAATGACTTAACATATTCGAATTTAAATGTCAATACAATAAAAAAATCACAAAGAAGTAAAAACTTCTCACCAGAAGAAGATTGTTTACTTGTCTCTGCATGGTTAAATACAAGCAAGGATCCAATTACAGGAGTTGAACAACAAACAAAATAATCTTGGGCTCACGTACATGCTACTTTTTAGAGAATGGAGGAAACTTGAATAATCGTTTCCAAATAAGCATCTCAAGTAGATGGCAAGAAATGAATAGAGAAGTCGGTAAATTTGTTGGATTTGTCACTCAAATTGAAAATCATCAGCAAAGTGGAATGACCGAAGAATCAAGGGTAATTTTTTTTTATTCATTTCCATGTTAAATTATTTAATACATATTGTAACATTATTTAATTAATTAATTTATTTACCAGATTAATGATGCTCGGCAAATATATGCTTCTTGCGTTGACAAACGATTTCAACTAGAACATTGTTGGGTTATCTTAAGAAAAGAACACAAATGACAATTTGAGCGTGCAAGTCAACATTAAAGGTCAAATAAGAAACAAAAAAGTCATGTCAATGCAAGTCCGGCTTCATCAACTCCTTCTACCCCTGATTCTGTTAGTTTAGGAGAAGATAGTGAACCATTGATTTATCAAGATAGACCAATCGGTCAGAAGGCTACAAAGGAACGACTTAAATGTAGACAAGGAAAAGATAAAGTTGGGGAGGTAACTGTAACAAATCTCTTACAACAATTCAGGGATACTCTAGTTGAAATTGAGGATCAGAAGAAACAAGACAGGAAAATTATGTTAGAGCAACAAGCCATGATGATTCAACAAAGTCAAGAGAAACAAGAATTGGATAGGATTGAGAAAGAAGAACAAATTATGAAAATAGATATTTCTAATTTGGATTCAATTTCTGTAGCGTATTTTCAAAATAGAAAGTTAGATATTATGCAAAAGAGAGGTTTTAATTTTTAATTAACTTTGATTGATTTATTGTAATGTAATGTATTTTTAATTAAATATGTAGAAAATTCTTGGTTATTTTAAATATATTGTTATGAAATTGATATCAATTCATAATATTTTTTTGAAGTTCCTCTAACACTTAACAATAATAAGTAGGATTAATTAACTTAACAGATAACAACCATAATGAAAAAAAAAACATAACAAACTTGAAAATTATGATAACATAAGAAGTTTAAATCTAAAGATTCTACTCGTTGCCATATTGTTCCCACAAATGTTCGATCAAATCTTCGTGTAGTTGAGAGCTAATTGCTCTATCCCTAATTCGATTATGAGTTTGAAGAAAATCATGTAGTTTTGGTATTTCACCATGTGACACTGATATAAAGGAATTGACTTCATGCTCATGGTCAAATCCAAGGTTCATTGCTCCTTCATCCTCAATAATCATATTATGCAAGCTTTCATAATATATGCAAGTGTTTCTTCATCCCAGTATCGAACAGGTCCATGTACAATTGCAAAACGAGATTGGAGCACCCCAAATGCCCGCTCCACATCCTTTCTTGCAGACTCTTGCTTGCTTGCAAAATATTTTCTCTTTACTCCTAATGGTCTTGAGATTGTCTTAACAAAGGTTGACCAATTAGGATAAATCCCATCTGCTAAATAGTATCCCATTGTATATTCATGCCCATTAATTGTATAATTGACAGGAGCAGTACGACCTTCAGCAAGTGCAGCGAAGATAGGTGACCGAACAAGAATATAAATATTATTTAATGATCCAGACATTCTAAAAAAGGCATGCCATATCCAAAGATCTTGTGAAGCCACCGCCTCTAGAATTATAATTGGTTCACGACAATGACCAATATACATCTCATGCCATGCAATTGGGCATTTCTTCCATTTCCAATGCATACAGTCAATGCTCCTTAACATCCATGGAAATCCATACTGCTCTCCAATTGATAATAATTGAAAAATATCAGCCTCGTTTGGTGCTCTTAGATACTAATCACCAAAAACTTCTACGATTGCTTTGATGAAAGCTCTAAGACTTTCTATCATAGTGTTTTCTCCAATTTGAAAATATTCATTAGTAAGATCTACAGGAATATCATATGCAAGTATTTTGTGAGCTGCAGTTACATTTTAAAGGCAAGATAAACCAAGAACACCAAGAGCATCTGTCCTTTGTTTAAAATATGGATTATGAGCTTCCACTGCATTTGCGATCCGAAGAAAAAGACGACGACTCATCCTAAATCTTCTTTGAAATTGAGTTTCAGTGAATTTAGAATTTTCAGCAAAATAATCATTATATAACCTTAACTCACCTTCTTTTCTATTACAATTGACAATATTGTGACCAATAATAGAGCCACGATACCCTATTCTCCGCCCTTGATTATTCGATTCTTCTTCAGCAACCACAGTGGTAGCAACTTGAAAAGCAAATACAGGAGTGTCATCATCAAAATCAAAAGCATCATAAAAATTAAAATTAGAATGATTCATGATGAATTTTAATGAAATATATTTTTGATTGGAGAGAAAAAAATGGAATGATGAGAAAAAATGTTAAGGTATATGAGAATATTTATAGATGGATTATTTTTTCAAATTTTAAAATCTTAGAATGTTGATAGTTATTTTTTAAATTTAAAATGTTGGCAGTCATTTTTTCAAAATTTGAAATTTTAAAATTTAAAATGGTGGCGGTCATTTTTTCAAAGCATGAATTTTTTTAAAAAATTTAAAATCAAAATTTAAAATATTGGCGGTTTTTTTCAAAGTTTGAATTTGAATTTACTTTTAAAAAATTAAATTTTTAACAGTAACATATAAAACTGAAAATTAAAAATATTCATATAAATAAATTTTAAGTTTAATTTTAAATTATATCTTTTAACTTTCATATTATTTCATTAATTTTATATTACTTTTATAAATTACTCATTTTAATTATATAATTAATAACATCATAATTATATTATACATAAAATATCTAAATTAGTTATATAATTATATTAAAATTAATTTAATATAAAATATATTAAAATATAAATGACTTTTCTAAATAGTTTTTTACTATTGAAATGTATATAATTAAAAAAATTATATTTATACTATTTAAAAAGTTATTTTATTAATTTAACTTTTTGCAATGAAGATGCTCTAAGAATGACGATGATACTTGAAGCCGAAGCTTTTACGGGTGGAGCCAGATTTCCTTCATTTCAAATCTGTTAGTCTCATTTTGTGCTGTGGGTTGCTCATTCCTCATGCTCATTACATTTTCAAACTTTCCACACAATTTGTCTTTCATTAAGAAAATAACGATATAAAAATTCATGAGTATTGTTATTTGTATGTGTCTCGAATTAACCAAAAATCACGTGACAATCACCTCCACGTAGACATTTATCTTCTCCCTCTTCATTCTTTCTCATTGAAGTTCAGACAGAACCATGATCTCTTTTTTGGTCATCTAAAGACAAAAAGAAACTTTATGGTGCTTATATTGTAACTGCCAGATATTTATATCGTCACTTTTTGATGAGACTGATGAATTTGATTTTTTTTTTTCTTTATGTAGGAAGTATTCAATAGTTACAACTTGACCACAATACAAAATTTTCATGAAGGTGGGGATGGGCTGTTAGTAAATATATTATACATGTGATATTGATTTGATTCATGTGAAAATATATTTATTATTAATAAAAATTTATTTATTTTTAATATTCATTTATATATTATTAAATCTAATATTTAATTAATGAATATAAAATAAATATAAAGTTCTTTGAGAAAAATACTTTGTGAAGAAACTTATAAAGTTGTTATAATTGTAAGATTTTTATTGCACTAAAGCATGTTCCTAAATATTCTTGGTCAATGATATATTAAGATTGAAAAGTAATTAGAGCCATTGAGACCGCTACGTATTATGTTCATTCCTTTATAAATAGAAGCATGTGTTCTTATAAGTTAAGGTATAATTGATATATGTAATTAATATATAGGTACTTGTCATGTAAGATGTACACCGAACTAACTTATATGAGAATTTCATATGGAGAGTGTTGCAATGTCGCGATCGCACAAATTAATTATCCCAGCTTAAATAAACAAGATAGTATAGAGCAAGTAAGGGGTCGATCCTACGAGGAAGTTTTAGTTTAGATTTTTATGTCATACGATGTGCAATTGAGGGGGGGAATTATGAAGTTATCTATGACTATAGTAAACAAAAAAAAATCAATGCTAAATCAAAGAAAACCAAAATTTATCAATAAAACAAACATTGGTCATAAGTAAACGTCCACCTACAGAAATCAGAATTGATCATGGAAACGAAACGTCAATTTATACTCTAAATATTTGTCTTTTCTTATGTTGATTAGTTAACAGATCCACTATATAACTAATCCTAACCATCAAACAACTACAGTGTCCGCTCTAGTAATTTAATTCAATGACAATCTTAAGAACTAGAGAAGTTGATTAATCTAGACAACATAACTGTCCGCAGTTCATGTTTTATTTGTTCGAATATTCTCCTTAAGATTAATAACGTAGATCCGCCACAATTATTAAACTCAGTTGCTTCACAAGTTTATATACCACAACTCCGGTTTTGATAGCAACTTAGCAATAGATTGTTCACAATAATAACTTATAGTCCCCTCTAGAAATTAAAATAAACAATCATAGGAAATAAGCAAAGGAGAACAAACATATTCATTCATCATATAAACTGAAAAGAAAAGGTAAAATAAATCTCACAATTCTTGAAATTCGAAGGTTTTCTTGCAACCAAGAAAAAGAGTTTAGCCTTGCATGTCTGTTGAACAACTAACCAAAAAGAAAGAAGCATACATGAATTCAGGTTTGTGGAGGAAAAGGGATGTTTTTTCTCTCTTGGCTGGTTGTTCCCTATTCCTTTCTCTTTTTCTTTTTATATCCTAGGAAACCCTAATTCCATTTCTACAAAATAGTCCTTTTATAGTAGACAATTTACATATAAATAACTATTTTCCTAAAAAAAAAAAGAAATAGCCTTGCATAAAATCTTCAAGCTTTTAATTTTATCTTAGAGGAGCTAAATTGCCAAAATAAAAACTTGGATGTCGATTTGGATGCTTTGGAACATAATTTGAATTCATTTCTTCACAAAACCCGTATGCTGACATAATTCATGTGTCATCTTAGAAAAATCATATCTCTCTCATATGAGCTTGTTTTCTACTGACATTTGGTAGGTTGATAGGTTTTCGAGTAAGAAATCCCAACAAATTGAGGTTGCATCAAATGAACTTTTGTAGCTCAAGATATTCAAGTCAGAATGGTCGAAGATCAACACTAGCAGAATGCGTTATTTGACTTTGAAGGCTGCGATTTCCATTCTATTTTTTTTTTATTTTTCTTGCCATCTATGTATAGAAAGGTATGGATATTAGCTTTCTAATGCCACTGGAATCACTTCATTTCAACCTCTAGAGATCAAGCTCTACACAAAACATCGATTGGAGGTCAAATTTGTCAATTATCTCCAATTTACTTCTTTTTGAATCTTACATCTAAAGTGCATTCAAAACATAAAACAAAGAACATCAAGACATTTTATATATATAACATAGGCAAAATACTAGGTAAACATGAGTGAAACTATTAAATAATATGGTTGCATCAAATACCTCCACACTTAGCTTTTGCTCGTCCTTGAGAAAAGAGAGATGAAATCAAACTTAAATTAAATAAGTAAAATAACTATGACTAATCTCTTAATATCTCATTAATGTCTAAGAGTACAAGCATTATAAACAAGAATATAACTAAGAAGGATAAAGAATATAAATTTTCATGAATTTATTTACATGTAAACTTCAAAACTCAATTAATCGTTGAAATTTAAATGAAATCTATGTCATGCCAAAGTGATAGGTCCTCTCATTAATATACACTCCAACACTCACATGTTTAGGGTTTATGTATTTAAATCTCTCAAATTTAATCAATGAATATGTTTTACCATAAGCCTGCTCTTCAATCTCATCTCCATGACTAAAATATTACAAGCAATGCATGAATCAAAAGGTCTTACTTTTTGGTTATAATGGGGCTAAGGTTAAAGTGAGGTAAAAGAAAGGAAAAGAAAAGGCTAAAACCAAAAGAGGTAGAGCATTCTAAAAGAAATGATTCTTTTAAAACAAGATATCCCATCAAAGCTCACAAATTTTCCATCTTTAAGCACCAATGCTTAACTTCTTTTGATTTCAAGCTCCATCAACATAAAATCTTAAAAACACAAAGGAAACTTTTGTTTTCTATTATTTTCTTTTCTTTTTCTTTTCGTTTTCTTTTACCTTTGGCAACTTTACCCATCTTTTCATCAAACATCATTATTTTTTCCACATAATTTCCAACCATGATCTATGAGATATCAACAAGTTTATGCTCTACTAATCCTTGGCCAGAAGAAAAGGAAAACATATAAAAAGTTAAGGCTTACACATTGGTAAAGTAAAGAAAAGATAAACAAGTTCAAAAGGGCTCGCTAAGGATAATATGCTTTGGGTTGACTTTTTGGCTCAAGTGGTTAAAATTCCTATTGCCTTTATCATCTTCATGTACACATGTAATGTGAATGTAATCTCAACAAGATATGAAG
>Ga0325404_1005232_pt1 | contig 13680 bp, 4 predicted proteins | sample PopdelMetagenome_18_FD_205664 | JGI IMG/M metagenome (GOLD analysis project Ga0325404, IMG submission 205664) | Populus deltoides microbial communities from Bellville, Georgia, United States - Xylem-Control-R1 | ecosystem: Host-associated > Plants > Phyllosphere > Stem > Wood/Secondary xylem... | reverse complement strand
ATTTTACTGGGATGTCAAGACGAAGGATCAATATTTTTGGAGCTGAATTTTGCACATCGGATTCCAATTCAAAATATTTAAATTCATTGCTCCGTTTAGAATCTGATCCGGTCAGATCACGTCAACGGATACTCCTGATCTTTTTTTTTAAAAAAATTAAATTAGATTTTCAAAAATATAATCAAAATTTTAAAATAAGTTATATTTTTATCAATAAATCATAAAGTATAAAACATTGTTTAAATTTTAAATTCGTAAAAAAATAGAAAAACATTTTATGATTTAGAGGATATAAGTTTATATATTATATTAAAAAATAAAATTAAAACTTCATAAAAAAATTTAAAAAATTAAAAAAAAACATCATCATATCAATTTTTATTAACCTTATTAGGTCAAACTAGATCGAAATTCAATCTAACTAGATCAAAAGACATTGAATGCTTGTTGAGTCTATTAAAATTGTTCTCATTTGTATTTTTTATTTAAATTATGAAATAAAATCAAATTATTCTAAATAAAATTGGATAAAAATCACTAAAAAAGACATGTACAAAAGCATGCATAAGCATAAGATGTTTTGAAACCTTAAGATTCTAATTTATAATTTCTTTGTTAATTAGTATTGCATTAGACTACGTGCAGATGATCCATTGTGATCTAATTAATAGTTAATTTAGTAAATTTTAAAAAAACCTATAAAATCAATAAAAATATAATTTTATTATAAAAAATCAAAATGATTTTTTAATTTTTTAGATGATAATATATTAAATTAACTCAAGTTAATCTGAGTTAATTTGTCAAATTTAGAATTAGATCATGAAACTAAAATAATTTCATAAAAAATAAATAAAAATATTGAATATCTAATAAAATCAATAAAAAATAATATTAAAAAAAACAAAATAATAAAGTACTCTTCAATGTTACTCTCCTCTTGTGCTTTATTAATATATAGTTTATGTAACAAACTTGTTATAAACAAGGAATGTGCCTATTTCCTTCGTATCACCAAAATTTAATTTGAAGAAATGTATAAATTATATTATACAGTGATGATGACACCTATGCTATATCGACTAAGAGACGAATATCTTAGTTGCTTATAAGCATAAAAATTATTTCTCTCTAGATATGTTTTTTTGAAAAAACATAACTTATTATGTGATTCATGTTGGAAAATATCTTTTCGAGGACCTATCATGTACTGGTACGAGCAAACATCATAATTGATATTATCTGTAAGAACAATAGTTATGTGTAATTTCCCAATCTCCTCGCTTAGGGGATATAATATTGCTACTAGGGGTGTTTAAAATAGTTGATTAACTGAGAAAATTGATAAAATAAAAAAAAATTAACTGAAAAAACCAAACTGAAATGAAAAATCAATTGTCAAAACCATAAATTTTAATAGGTCCGGTTCGGTTTTAGTTTTGAACCAAAAACGGAACAAACCGAACCGGACCCATTAAAAACTAAAAGTTACACAAATCTATGAGGTACAAATAGTTAAATTGTAACCTAACCCTAACAATTCTCACAAAAAACCGCCGCCCCCTTGTTAATTAATTTCTAATCTTTCTTTCCCGGTTTCCCAATCTTCCTCTCAATTAATTTCTAATCTTCCTTTCTCATTTCCCAATCTTCATTTCTAGTGGGTTTGTTGAAAGAGCTTTCAATGCAAAAATCACATTTTTCAACTTCACATATGAAAATTGATGGCAAAGGGCAATGAAAACCATAATCTTCCTCTTTTTCTTGTTTTTATCTTTGCAAAGATCACATTTTTCATTCTTAGCTGTTTTTTTTGTGGTAAATATTGGTTGTAATGGTTGAGATCGATGGGACTAATGACAATGGAAACCATGGAGGAGTTGTTTTGGATATTAAAGATAATTATTCTTCATCTAGCTCCATCAAGAAAGTTTATGTCATGAATTTTTGTGCCTTTCATGCAAATGGTGCTGTAAAATCCATCTTTTTTTTGTGCTTGTGTTTTTCTTGCCATATGAAAAATCTGGATGATGGGATTAGGTTTTCCGGTTTTTTGCTAAAAAAACCAGATTTAACCGAACCGGACTGGTTCGGTTTGAACCGGTTTTCAGTCCGGTTTGGTTAATATTTCACAAAATTAATGTAATTCGGTTCGGTTGGTTTTTTGAGTCTAAACCGAACCGAACCGTGAACACCCCTAATTGCTATTAATCCTATATCATCTAGGAGATGAGGGTCTTGATCGCTTATACACCCGCACATAGTAGATTCTCCCAAAGATATTATCTCACTAGAATTCATATAGTGAGTTTTATTCTTTTAAAAGATGTTTTTAAAAGATGTTTCTCTTCAAGATAATGTTATTTTTAGAATAATTTTAAAAAAATAATTAAAATTATTTTTATTTGACAGTATAACCTAAGCTGAATCAAGATTGTAAATTGACCCGTAAAGTTAATCATTGGATTAGTTTTCAAACTAGTTTGAAAATAAACTTAGATTGTGCCACACTCTGAATTGACGAGTAACGGAATAGTTTGAAAGTTGTGGTTTTGAGTTAATGCGTAGATCGATCCTGTGCATTGTGTTCGGGATTTGCAGTCGATTAATCGGGATTTCTCGAGAGCATATATTGCCCTTTACGACCGACTAGTGGAAAGTTGAAGGAAAAGGACCTTGAATCAGATGGTAAGGAGGATTCTATGCCTAATTTGGATCCATAAAATTATAATCCATAGGCGGGAGAGGACTGAATTGCCAGGCCAAGCTGGGCTCAGGCCATCTAAGGACAAAGACTCGTTGTTTTTGTTCGGGATCAATACTAACAAGGCCATGAGTGTTCAATTAAGGCCGACAATTTGAAAATGTAGATATTGTTATTTTTAAAATATTTTTTATTTTAAAGTATATTAAAATATATATATTTTTTTAAAAAAATTATTTTTAAATCATCGCATCAAAATGATCCAAAATATTAAAAAAATTAATTTTTAACAAAAGTTTTTTTGAATTTTTTGAAAATATGGATTGGCCCGCGTTTCCAAATGCTCTAAGAAGCAAGGTTTAAGGGTGTTTTGATTTTTTTTTAAAAGTGTTTTTCATTTAAAAATGTATCACAATAATTTTTTTAAAAAATTTATTTTTAATATTAGCGTATCAAAATAACTTGAAAAACTAAAAAAATATTAATTTGAAGCAAAATTTTTTTAAAAATCTTATTAAAAATATTTTTTAAATGTAAAAACTTGAAAATCTTTTACAACCACCTATTGCAACACCAAAATGTTTTAGGTGTGTTTGGAAATATTGTGAAAACTGTATTCTTTTAAAATTTAATTTTTTATTTAAAATAAAATTTAATTTTATATTTTTAGATTGTTTTGATATGCTAATATTAAAAATAATTTTTTTAAAATAAAAAATTATTTTAATATATTTTTAAATAAAAAAAATTTAAACCATTACTATTATTATAATCCCAATCACAACCTTCATCTATATTATTCTTAAGAGAGGTTGGGAGGACGCTGACACCACAACTGCCCTATCTAATCTGGAGACTATTCGAGATGGGAAAAGGAAGTGTATGGGTGACATGTTTTTTGATTTAATCGAGGATAAATGGTCCCATCATGATCAATGTCATTGAATTGCCAAGGTGTGGAAAACCCTCTGACAGTTCAGAACCATGGAGTGATTTTATGATCCCTATGAATCCCTAGACCTTGTCTTCCTTGTGGAAACAAAGAATGGTTCGGTGCTAGTAGCCCAGTTTGCGAAGAAGTTGAAGATTTGCAGTGTGTTCATGATTGTTCCTGTTGGTGATTCAAGCCTGATGGGTGGTCAAGTAGCTGGTTCTGATACTTTCTATGTTTGGTGTCGGGCTCAAGAACAGTTAAAAAAAAAGAATGGTTTAATAAGGACTTCAAGCGTATCCATGCAAGTTATTTTAATGACATTAGAGAGTTCCAGTTTTCTAAAATCCCTCTGTTAATCTTATTTCAGAAGGATAAGGGAGGTGTGAACGCTGATGATGCTGATAAGATGGCTGGGTTTCAAGATTTGGGTTATATTGGACATATATGGCTTTACCAAGAACAGTCGGCAGGAGGAAGATGGCAACATCTAGGAACAAATGCAGCTAAGATTTTCGGTTTGATAACTATCTCTGATAGGAAATCAAAATGGGAAAAACTAATCAAGTGCAACTAAGATCTTTTATATTAAATCAGCAGCTAATTAAAAGCAATAATAAAAATAATTAGAACCAATCGAAAGAGTAATAATTCAACCAATGTGGTCTAAAGTTCAAGTTTTATAGTTGCTAATATGATAACTATTAAAAGTTTATATGATTGTTAACTTCAGAGCCCGTGAAATTAATTAAAGTATGCTTAAACTAAACCGGACACCCACGTTAATAATAATAATAAAAAAATCCAAGATTACAGCATGTATCCTAACTATTCTCCCTGTGTACAAGGAAATTTTTATGTATAATATGCTTTTCTCCCAATCGATATACAATTATTTGTTAAAATCTTATGATGCATCAACCTTTTAATCACTATTTTTGCTTATTACTTGAGTTAATAAAATATATGAAAGGAAGTGTAGTGAAACTTGATAGAAATATACAAGAAGGAAATTCTTGTGATATGTGATGACATATATAAGAAATTAAGTAAAATGGAAAAGGTGTTTTTAAGAATTTATAATGGTGAAAAAATTGTATACTTTCTATCCTAAATACATGCCATATATATAAACTCAATAAAAGTATACATTACCAAATATATTTAAAATAATTAAATATAAAAAATTAATTTGATCATATAGTACTTTAGCTCACTAAAATAATTAAATATTAATTATATTAACACATTAACAATTTAAATTTTGTAAAGAGCCATACAAAATTTAAATGACTAATTAAGTCAATAGAATTTATTGACTATTTAAAATGACTATCTTTAATTAATTATAATTTTAAATCAAGATTCTAACGTTTCTTCACATGATTTAAAATTATTTATATATATAAAATGAATTAATGAGATAAAAATGAGTAATAAATGTTATGTAATAGATGTTAGGTAATTTCAAGGTTTGAACATTCACTTAGTGTTAATAAATCTCTACTTAAATAACCATAATATTTACCATGATATGAATTAAGTTCTTTTAATCAAGTTTAAACTTAATATACACATAACATATGAGTGATTCTAAGATTCTATCAATGTTGTATTTTTTTTCTGGTCATGTGCACGTATCTTGTCTCATGAATATCTTTAAAGAGTAACCCAAGCTTTTACTTTAGCAACCCCACCACCACATTAATGTAGGTGAATCCACCGATGATGTTTTGTGACCAACATCTAGCAAAACTTCTTGTCTTTGGATTCATTGAGAAATTAGCTTTCTTTAATCATCACAATAAAAAACACATTATCATAAAAATGGAACCCGAGATCATCCCTCAAAATAAATATATATGTAATGCTTGTGTTTTCTCCAATCACCCAACAATTTTTTTTAAATGTTGAACTTCATTCATGGAATCGTCATATATTTGAAGATAAATTTTCATTCTTGATGATTAATTAAAAGACTTTAATATCATTTCTCTCAACGATTGAATAACTCATTTGTCTACCAAGTTTTTAATCTTTAATGAGTGAGTCAACAATATTTTTTCAAATCTAATAAAATCTCAAGAAATAACATCATCAGATACAAAATATCTAATGGATTTATGTTCATCAATCATATATACGAGTCTGTCCAACAATATTTTAATTTAAGGGGGGAGACTTTATAAACCTAAGGTACAAATTAATGGCTGGACAAACATTAGATCGAGAAAGACTTGACCTTGATATATGAAAAAATGACCCAAATACTCTTTAAGAAAGCAACAAAAGATTTCCCAGGTTATTGAATTATCAAACAACGATCATTTGATTGAGCTCTTTCTGACGCAAACAGTGGCCAACTCTCTTCACCAAGTTTTTATTTGTAATTGTTCATCATTCGACAATATTAAAATATTCTTGCTAGTTCAAACCCTTACGTTTTCTTGCTTCCCACACTACTCGTTTTTTAAAGCTAAAATAAGCAAAGTTGAAAAGGATAGCACACCAGACGTCGTGCATGAAAACCTTTCAATGCATGTCATTCTCACCATCTCTGGTGACGGCCAACTAATGCTACTAATATTTTCAGCTCCTCCGTAGCCATCAGCTGTGCCTAGCTAAAGGACATTTTGTAGTCCTGTTTTAGCAAATTCTAAATTCAAGTTACTTGCAATTAAATCTTTTTATCACCAACTCAATCTTTGAATATCTAGTTTAGTATCAGTATGAACCAAAAGAGGGTGGGATAGCAAGGACTCCGATGATATAGTAGACTTAGGCATGTTTAAAAAAATATATAAGAGTTGGACATAAAAGTATTCTTTTATATATGAAAAGACATTAAATTGATTTTTTTTAGTAATTTTAGTTGATTTTGATATGAAAATATTAAAAAAATTAAAAATATATATTTTTAATATTTTTTCAAGAATATTTTGAAAAAATACTTTCAACCGCCTTAGAAAACGTACACTTTTTTTTGTTGATTAACGTGGATGTCTACACCAGCTTGCACGTACCTCGATTAATTTCACGAGTTCTGAAATTAACGATCATGTAAATTTTCGATAACTCTAAAAAAACTTGAACTAATGATTATTAAAAAACAAACTTAAGACCTAACTAATTAAGGCTGCTCCTCCTCACTGTTATTACAAGAATTAAATTAAGATGTGTGTATAATGTGAACAATCGCTTGGAAAGCAAAGAAAAGGAAAGAAAAGAAGGGGATAAAGTTAATCATGATTTTCCGCTAACAATTTTCACATTATATGTCATGGCCGTATTTAAAAGCTGCTTTCTTTCTTAAGGGTCTGAATTCTGAGAAGACAATGATTAGCTGGGAATAAAAAAAATGGCATAAGCTGAGCATGGTTCATGGCAGGTATTTTTTTCTGCCAGACGATGGGCTCCTCCAGCATTAAGTACTATAATAATTCTCTCTTTTCAACCCTATATTATGCCCTAGTTTCTTTGGCAGTTCGACAAATCACACTATGAACTAAAACCCATTTAATTAATGCTTAAAAAATGTCAAAATGCAAGTGGCAAGAACTTCCACCAACGAGGCAACAATTTTTTTTTTTTAACTTGTTTTTTTTTTGTTCTTTTTCTTAAGCCTAGTTTGTGCCCACCAAACCATCTTGAGTTTTAGGCCAGAATTCACTACTGTTATATTGTATGTAAGCAGAGTAGATGCGGGTGGTGGAGTATGATCACGGTTTATTCTTTGACAGAGAAATTCTCCAGAAAAATGTCAGGTTCAAGCCTTCCATGAGCCAGATTTCCTTAGCTGACTAGAAGAAGGAATCATTAGAAAAAGAAAAAGAATTTCCAAACTTCTCCAATTCTTCTGCTCTTGTTGTCATTGAGGTGACTTATCAGTCATGTTTTGCCACCACATGAGCCATTATCCAATCTATACACTCTCCAGAAACTTCATTTGTCGTGAAAAATTAAGTAAAGGAGGTCATTGCCACTCCTTACAAGAGTGTCGTTAAGGATGAAGTCCTCTTAATTAACTATATAGTTCAGCAAAATAATTATTCAATCCTTTGTCTCCAGTCTTTTGGAAGATAAACTGATGACAGAATATAAGCCTTGTTGAGCCAACCGGAAAAGGGAGAATCCTCCAATTCAAAAATTTGATATCACATCTTATAATGATAATTAATTTTATGAATATGATAGTCACCATGTTCCAAAGGCTAAATGTTTCTTATCATAAAAATAAAAAAAATAATAAATATCTTAGAAAAGAAAGATATCGATTAAATAGATAAATTAGAACAAATATTCTTATCAGAACAAAAAAAAAGAAACTAATTGATGTAGCCGAGTTTGCACGTCTAGGGGTTTTAAGTAATTATATGAGGATATGCCCCATATAAACTATGTGAATAGATTAACAGATACTTTCATGTATCAATAGGACATGTTTAGATTCAAGAAAAGATATGATCATAACAGAAGATTTGATTGTTGAATCGAGTTCAAATTTGATTAGATGATTCTACAAGCTTTTTTCTTATAAAAATGACTTTGTTAGATATCAGACTATTGGATCTCCTGAAATTAGGATTAGAAGATGTTGTTTGGGTCAATTTTGTTATTTCTTGTTTTATAGGGATTTATTATTTATTTTTAGATTTTATTTTATTTTTCTTTATGTTTTAGGACTCTAATTTTGTTTTCTAGTCTAAGTTGGTTTTTTCTAGCCAATAAAATGCATTATAAACCTCTTTAAAAGGCACACTTGATCATATAAATATTTCATAAATAAAATAAGGTTTTAAAGTTCTTTGTTCCTTGTGTTTTAAACCTATTTTAATCTATCTTATATCATTATATATTTGTTGTTGTCATGTTCTACTTCTACAAGCATCGCTAATTTAGTCCCATTAGAGGTTAATAAAATGCTTATTATATATCCCTAACAAATGTTTATTATCCTCATCCAACCCTAATTGACCTTCAATTTGATAATATATTTGACTAAAACTCTATTAGCTATGATAGAAATTCTATTCTTGAGTAGAATATTGATGAAATGTCTGAATATTAGATAAAAATCATCATGAAGCATATGCCCAAAGGACAGGGAGCTAGCCGTGCCTCCGAACCCGTTAGGAGCAAAATCCTGGCCCTTATGAGCAATTGGATCGTGTACCATGAGTGAGTGAGCTTAAGGCCTCAGCCCTTCCTGTAGAGGATTCCCTTTTCGGACAGGAAATTGTATAGGCCCAGAAGCTCATAGTCGCACCAACAAAAGCCTATTCTGATTAACTTCCTGAGCCACCAGCATTGGCTTCATTCTTACCTGTTCCCTCTCGTTGGGCTCTCCTGTCTGAGTGTGTGCTGGCTTTTGTCCTCTCCGCTTAATTTGTCATTGTAGCTAGGGTAAACGGAAACAATTATGCATCAATTACCGAAGCTATAATTAAATGCCTTTCTAGGCAATTGCAAGGCTTGTGGGATATCCATCTCTCAAATTGGGTCAAGAAGAAAATTCTATCTACCACTAAAGGAAATATAGTCATTAATCAAAGTGGCTTATATGAAATAAAAATTAACCAAAACATGGTAAATATGCTTATGAATACAATTGCCACTCATTTTAATGCATTATAATTGGACAAGCATCATGAGCAACTAATTAACTTGTGTTGTCCAACTTTATCCCATTTTAAATGGTATAAATATCTTCTTCTCTAAAGTTTTAACCAGAAAGTATTGTAATGCTTATTACTACGAGGAAAAGTTCTTATCAAAAATGCCTACCTTTTTCATCGATAAAATCCGAAATAGATTGAAAGGTCAATTAAAAAGAATTATTCCTTACTCACAATTTACATATGGTGTACTTGCAATAAAGGTGGTTAATGAAGGAATATCCCTATGCAATGATATCAAGCTTAAAATGCAGCTTAAAAAGTAGAAAAAATATAATAAGCATATTTTGATGATTTTTATAAGCAAATAGGCTATACCTCTATTAAAGCTCCTCATAAAAAAAGAGAGAAAAATATATGTTTCTTATAACATAAAAAATATACTTCCAATAAGAAGTTTTTTTAGAAAAGGGTATAATAAGACTTATAAAGCTTATTTTTTAGGGGTTAAAACTTTTTAAAAGACTGTCTTAGTTTACTATAGGCGTGGGCAAGGCTAGATATTATGAAAACAAATACAAGGCAAATAAGAAGATCAATACCCTTGCGATTGATGAGATTCTTAAGAAAACATTATGTGAGATTTTATTTAATGAATTAGAAGGTGAAGATCTATAATTAAAAGTAGTTTAGAAATTGGGTTCGTCAAATGATGAATGAGATTATGACTCTTCCTCTACCCTTTTTGAATCACAAGGTTGTAAAAATGATTGTGATTGTAATTGTGATAATTACATCACTAAAAGACTTTTTCAAACAAGCATAAACATGCTATAAAAAAAAATATTTTATGTTAGACTTCATATAAACAAGACTTAAGATCCAAAAAAAAAAAATAAAATAGATATCCTTGAAACCTACCTCAATACCATAAATCCAAGTCCAAACTCTATTAAGAGTTCTATTTCTCTAACTAGATAAATGGCCAAAGAAATATATTCTTTGCAAAAAGTTCTTAGCAGGGAAAAAAGAGTTCTCTCATCAGAGAACCCACGACTGTATATCTCAAGTCTAAAATAAATAAATGAATAAATAATATATCAAAGACTTGAAATAGCATATTGCTTACTTGGAATCCGATGAATGAGATAAATTCTCTAGTAAAAACTTAGAAGAATACACTTCTAATTTAAAAGATATCACCGAAATCTCTAATCTAGAGATTAATATTATGTAATAGATTAATACCATTTATAGAGTTATCACTCAGAAATGGTATGCTCAAATTACCCTTGTAATCAATAAAAAAACTCAAATTAATTATTGTAATGAACAAAAAATTAGGATTAACTACTAAAACTTTAGTTGATTCAAAAGTTGAATTGAACTGCATACTTAAAAGGCTATTACCATTCAAATATCTCACAAAAACCACTCAATTTCTCATTGCTACTAATAAACAAACTTCACTAATTCAACATAAACTACTATTTGTAAAAATGAAATCAACATCCCAATAACTTTTATCATGTTTAAAAGCCTTTCCTCAAGAATAATTCTAGGAAATCCTTTCCTTCATAGATGATTACTTAACACATATCATGAGGAGAATGACATTACAACTACAATAAAGAGTCTCTAAAATACAGTTTTCCTTCATCACCCAACATATTCCTCATTATATCCACACCCTTTTAAATCATACAAAAATATTTATTTGCTCTCTTTCTCTTCAAGAGGAAGTAGGATACAATCATATAAAAAAAAGGCTAAAAAGACTTAAAGTCCAACACAAAATTACCTAACTTCAGGATATCTTAATCAGGGAAATATGTGTTGATGTCCCGAATGTTTTTTAGGATAGAAAAGGCCATGTCATTAACCTGTCTTACTATAAAATATATTTTAACTAAGATACCATTTGAGAGTATGGCTTGACCATGTTTTTCTAAATTTTTGATTTGTTTAAAAATTTTAAATTAATATTTTTTATTGTTTTGATGTGCTGATATTAAAAATAATAAAAATATATATAAAAATATTATTTTAATATATTTTTAAATAAAAAAAAATCTTATAATATAATCTCAAACACAATTAAAGGTTGATCTCATTACCATGAGCGTAGGAATTTGTACAAATGTCAAAAGAAGATCTCCTAGTTAAAAGCCTACTTAGGCCTAGCCTATGTCCATGGAGTTTCCGGCTTTTTATGTTGAGAATGTTGTTGAGCTAGAATGAGGACTTCTATGGTTAGTAATTAATTATAAGCTTTTAAACAAGATAGGATTAGATACCTAATTTCTAATTAGGGAGATATACTTAAAAAAAAAAACTTTAAAAAACCAAAATAAATTTGATATGAAAACATGCTTTTAATACAAGCATATTGTTGGATCCAATAGATACCTAAATATGATCAAAATGATAGTGCAATAAGGTTAATTCAAGGTTAAAATAAGGTTTAATCCTTAATTTGACATGGGAATTTATCAGTGAATTAGATGGCTTTGTAAATAGGTGGAGCTAACCCTTTATGGATATAATAACCTAGAATTAAACCTTATTTTATGCTGGAAAAGAATAAGTTAATAAAATGTGAAAAATTGCTTGGAAAAAGAAAAAAAAAAAGAAAAGAATTAATGGGATAAATCTTCGGCTGAATTGGGTGGACAATTTTCACATCATAAATCATGGCCGAATTTAAAAGGTGATAATGATAGAAAGGGCTCCCAAAGCTACTTTCTTTCTCTCTTGTTCTCATTTATTATTGACCAAAGTCTAAAGACTTCCTTTTCATTTTCAAATGGGGGCTGAGAGGGTCCCCATTCTGAGAAGACACCAATGAGCTCGACAAGATTCATTCATGGCAGGTTTTTTTATTTATTTTTTTTTTAATTTTTTTTCCTGCCAGATGATGCAACTCGGAAGGGCTCCTCGAGCACTAATTTCCATAACAATTTTCTCTTTTCCACCCTCTATTATGCACTTGGCGGTTCGACATATCACACCATGAACTACAACCCATTTAATTGATGCTTATAAAATGTCGAAAAGCAAGTGGGAAGAACTGGCTGGGTTAAATAATTATTTCATCCCAATAATTTAAGTTTGAAGATGAGATTTTAAAATATAATTTATATAATTATTTAACATATTATTTTAAATAAAAAAGTTTTAAACTTGAAATTTACACAAACTCATATTATTTTGTGTTTATTTTTTTATCGAATAGAATAGAGGTAGTGAGATTTAAACTCGTGATTGCTTGGTCAATAAGACTTTGATACCATGTCAAATAATCATCTCAATCTAGTAACTTAAATTTTTAAATAAAATATAAATAATAATTTTATATTATTCTCTAACATCCTCCAAGTAAACAACTATTTTTTTCTTAACCCAACAAGTTTTTAGACCAGGATTTATAACTATATATTATTGTGTGCAAGCAAAATAGATGTAGGTGGTTGAGTATAAGAGATATTATGGTATTGTTTAGAATTATGTTTTAAATAGAGTTTCATAAAAAAAATAATTTTGATGTATTTCAAAACTAAAAACACTTTAAAAAACAATTGCAACTACACCTCTATTTCAATAAAAAAAAAAACTATTTATGGCACTTTAAAAAAACCCATTTAATTTATGCTTATAAAATGTCGAAGTGCAAATGGCAAGAACCGGCTCCGTCAAGTAATCATCTTATTTTAATAATTTAAATTTTTAGATAAGATTTTAAAATATAATTTATATAATTATTTAATCCACTATTTTAAATGAAAACTCTTTGAACTTGAAAGTTGCACAAACTCATACTATTTTGTGCTTATTTTTTATCGAATAAGATAAAGATGGTGAGATTTGAACTGATGACTACTTAGTCAATAAAATTTTGATACCATGATAAATAATCATCTCGATCTAGTAGCTTAAATTTTTAGATAAAATATCAATAATAGTTTTATATTACTCTTTAGCATCCTCCAAATAAACAATTATTTTTTTTTCTTAAACCAACAAGTTTTAAGGCCAGGATTTAGAACTATATATTATTGTGTGCAAGCAGAGTAGATGCAGCTGGTTAAGCATAAGAGATATCATGGTGCCATTTAGAATTATATTTCACTCAGAGTTTTATAAAAAAAAAATTAATTTTTTTAATGTTTTTAAATCGTTTTAATATGCTGATAAAAAAAATAATTTTTTATAATTAAAAAAAATACTATTTTAATTTGTTTTCAAACAAAAACATTTAAAAAAACAATCACTATTATACCTTTACCTCTGTATTTATTCTTCGGCATAGAAATTAACTAGAAAAATATGAGGAAGGAATCATTAGGATTAGAAAAGGGAAAGATTTTCCAAAACTTCTCTAATTCTTCGACTATATATTGAATAAGGGATATGATCATGGCTTATTCTTT
>Ga0325404_1005231_pt1 | contig 13681 bp, 6 predicted proteins | sample PopdelMetagenome_18_FD_205664 | JGI IMG/M metagenome (GOLD analysis project Ga0325404, IMG submission 205664) | Populus deltoides microbial communities from Bellville, Georgia, United States - Xylem-Control-R1 | ecosystem: Host-associated > Plants > Phyllosphere > Stem > Wood/Secondary xylem... | reverse complement strand
TATATATATATATATATATATATATATATATATATATATATATATATATATATATATATATAGGCTTTTCCAGCTGTTTTTACTGGTCTTTCTTTCTTATAAAAAAATCTTATTTTTAAATTGAAAAATTGATGCTTATATTTAATTAAATAAATAAAAAACCATATATGCTAATGAATGAAAAAAAATTTATTAATGATAACTTAAATCTAAACTACAACTATAGAAAAATTAAAAGATAGATATAATTTAAGATGTTTTATTTTGTAATAAGGGTCATTTAATAACTTTATCTATTAGGATTATTTTTTTATAAAATAAATAAATATACACATGAAAAGTGATTTGATAGAATTGGATAAAAAAATATCATGCAATAATGCACATGTTAGAAAAAAAATATTATTATTTTATGTTGAAATTATATTATTATTTAACCAAATATTAGATTGAAAAATTAAGAGATGAATGTAAAAAGTAAATATTTGATCTTTAAACATGGATGATAAACTCAATTCTATGTAATAAATTTATTTCTTGGAATTAATATTTTATTTAATAAAACTATAATAAAAAACTTTAGAGAAGGGAAGTGACTGAACAAAATCAAATATTTTTTTTTAGCAGGGCTGCACAAAAAAATACCTCCCAATATTAGAAAAAAAATGTTAAAACCTTATTTGTAAACTAAAAAAATAAATAAATCATGTTACATTAAAAATAAATCATAAATAATAGTTAGAAATATGCTAAACTATGAAAAAAAATACAAGAAATCAACATAAACTCGATATTAAATGATAAAATTAAAAGAAAAAACTAAAAATATAAATACAAAAAAAAAAACCAAGTTCATGATCTTGGCACAAAAATATAATTATTAAAAAAAATTAAGTACTAAAATGAAAAGAGAAAAAAAATAGGATAATAAATTCAGAGTGAAATGTTAGAGCATGTACAATAATATTGATGAATTGGGGTCTAAACTTAGAAAATAAAGACTACAAATAAGTCTTCCAACTATGTACTTGATTTCGATGAAGTCTCTAAAATAACTTGCGAGATACATCATAGAAGATAGTATACATAAAAAAGTTGTATAAGGATAAAATTCATAAAAAAAAACACATGTTGTTAAAATATTCTTATCGATTAAATGTATAAATAATTGATCCACTTAACTATTAAAATTTAATGTAATGAAATAAACTGGCAAAACTGCTAGCTTTTAAAATTATTTCGACAAAAAGTGTTAGTGGAATATATTTACTCTAATATACCAGATATGCATTCTTAAAATCATATGAAAAAATATTTAATAACGATCATCACCAAATCGTGGATGTCTCACACCAATATATTTATTAGCATGTGTGTTAACATGAATCTCGAGCATTTAAAAAGCAAAAGCTAATCCCTCCTTAAAGTTAGATGGTATTCGGATATGCTCGTGCGACTGCAGCTGCGACTGAAACTAAAAGTAAAATTAGTTTATACATGTTTGGTTAACACCAACCAAAGTTTTTCTTACATGGATCCTAGTCCAAACTAAGTATGAACTGCAATCTGTGAAAGCAATTACACATTACTTTTCATGCATTTTCTTCTCTCTCTCATCACCGATATTTTTCCATTACTTTCCCAACTATCCCAATTACTTTCCCAACAGTCACCCTCACAAAAAATTATTCATAGAACAGTTGTAGATCAATGTTACTATTGATCGAAACTCCCATTTTCTACCTTCCCCATACTATTCCTTCATGCGTTTTACCGCTCTCTCACCATCGACACCTTTCCATTACACGATTAATTACTTCTCAACGGTCCTCTACCCTTCCAAAATTTTTCTGTTACGGTTGCAGATCAATGTTACCACTTACCATTGATCTAAACTCCCATTTCCTGCCCCAAACTGTTCCCCTCTCTCGTCTCTTGCTACAACAACCCCGTTTCTATTTTTTGCAAAAACCACCAACGTACAGGACGACACCAGTTCGAGAGCAAGCTTCTTCCCTTCTGTCCCTTCTTCTTTCCAAACGAAGATCAAAAACCCAAACCTTCATCGATCTGTCCCACCATTATTACCATTGCAGAAAAACCCAATAGATTTGTGCTAGGAAAGGTCCACGAGCGAGAGACCTGTAAGTACTTGCCTTACCCTCGTCAATTTTGTTTAAAATGTAGCTCAAAATCTAATTTCTGTTCTGGGTCTCCATTGTTTCTGTTTGCAGAACAAAGCTGCAGAACCGTGCTGGTTTGGACACCTAAAAAGAGAGACTGAGGTAAGTTCCTGCCTTATCTCCATCTTCATTTTTGTTTTTTTAGATGAAAAATTTCATGTCTGTGCTGCTGCATGATCGATTACTGTGTGTTCTGCAATTGTTGAATTGATCTACAAATTTCATTGTTGTTGCTGCTTGTCTTCTGTTTACTATGCCTTTGTCAACTATTTTGAATTTAGCAAATTTCATTGCTTCTCTGTACTGCTTTTCATGACCCGTATCATGTGTTCTTAAATATTTTTTACTTGAGCTAAACCTGGATTTCTATGTTGCTTCATGGTCTGTGTACTGTGCGTAATTAGTATTGTTCTTCGTTTAAATCTGGTTTGGTTTTTGATGTCTACTACCAGCTGGCAGTGTTGCTGCTGGATTAAATTTGTTTACTGAAAACAATGTGATGCCTACAAATTTCATTTATGTGTTGTTCTTCATGGTCTGATATGTTCACTGTGCACATTGATGTTGTCTCTGCTTGATCAACCGTAGAGTTCTTTACAGTGCGTGTGTTTATAGTAATCCTAATGAGTGACCTGTTAACATGTCGTGTAGGATTACTTTGATTTCTACTTTGAAGTCAAAATCAGAACTTTGATTTTGCATTTGTGTGTTTGCATGCTGCGAAAGAAAGCTGTGTTACTTTGAATGTAGAAATAAATTCTTGACTTTTTTCCCCCTATGTTTTTAGCATCCAAACAACATGATGACAATGACGTTTTGCTTGATAATTCAAATAATATCATGGTTAAAACTGAGTTTTCTGAACAGTTGAAAATTAATGGGTTTCAATTAGTTTTCATTACAAATTAATGGGAACATTCTCATTCAAATTAAATGCATGGTCAATGTTTATTGCTAACCACATAGCTTTTGTAAATGCTGAACATTGAGTGTTTTATTATTGGTTGAGTCCACGGTTATATATGTACCACAATGTAATTGATATTATTGATTGATTTTAAACTTTTGTTAAATGTGTTAAGATATCATGGAAGGTCTTGAATCTTTCGATAAGGCTGCTTGGACAAAGGAAATGTTGCATATATTTTGTGATATTGCATCAAGGCAATTAATATGGGAATGAGACTTAATACTCATTTTGATAAAACAGGGTGGAAATTTCTTATAACATCATTCAAAGAACAAACTGGCCATGCATTCACTAAAACACAATTGAAAAACAAATGGGATGGATGCAAAAAGGATTGGAGGATATGGAATAAGCTGGTTTTTGAAACTGGTGTTGGATGGAATAGTGAATTAGGCACAATTTCAGCTAGTGATGAGTGGTGGAAACAAAAAATTCAAGTACATTCCTTGTCATCCTAATAATTTTTTTTTTATTGTTGTCAAATTCCAACACCAAAATTTTACTAGTCTTGATCCTTTAATACTTGATTTTATTTATATGTAGGAAATTAGAGGAGCCAAAAAATTCAGACATGTTGGTATTAAGTCATCTTTGAAGAATAAATTTGACATAATATATTCCAACATTGTCGTAATTGGAGCGTTTGCATGGACTCCTTTATCGGGAGTACCTGCTGGCAGTGATGTTGATCTTGGTACAAGCAATGCCAACATTGATCGTGATGGTTTGGAAGAAGGAAACAGTGATTTGGAGGAAGATGTGATTCCAGATTTCCAAACTAACATAGCTCGAATGGTTGGAGGGATAAATATATCTAGCAGCAGCATCACAAAAAGCGGTGGAAAAAGAAAAGAACGAGATCCTTATAAGGTATGAGGTAGAAAGAAGAAAATGTCTGGAATTGGTGTTCAGCTGCTGTCAAGGTGCAATCAACTACTTAAGAGTATGTCGACTAAGAGTGATTTCACGTCTGTTAATATGGATCGCAAAGGTTGTAGTTTCAATTCCTAGAGTTTCAATTGAAGATGATTTCAACGACTTTGCTACGGAGTATCTGAGTTTAAGAAGGAAAAGAGAAATGTGGGCTAGTATGGGTGACAAATAGCAGGAGTTGAGATGGTTGCAACGAATGTATGCATGCACTAAACATGCTTAGCTAACATGGTATTATTTCATTTTCTTAACTATTAATCAATTAACTATGTTCACTTGCTTACTGTATTTATACATGTTTATTTTATTGTTGCAGAATAATGGGATGCCGATTTTAAAAAAAGAGTATTTTCCAATTGTCGAAGTTTATCCGAGTCATTGTATTCTTCCACATTTTGTGTTGAGATATATGGGCATTTCCATTTGCAGTAATTTGTTTATTGTTGTATTTATATTAAACTGCTTTTCAGAAGTTAATATACTTGTACGAGAATATTGCTGGTTTTTAATGTTGTATTTTATCGATGAATTAAAACTGTAACTTCGATTTTTATTAATGTTAAATGGTTGACCCTTGGATGGAATTGGTTGGTAATTTACCTTCATTGTGTTGTTCCTTGAAGGTCTTGAATCTTGAGTGTTGCTTTTAAAATGCTTGTTTTATTGTAATATACCAAGTGCAACCTTGTGTGTCCAGCTGTAATTGTAATATGCCATGTTTAGCTACTGCGTGAATATTGGTTTGTTTCCGTGAGGTGATGGGAGCTGCTGCCTTGTGTGTCCAGCTGTAATTGTAATATATCATGTGCAGCTACTGTGTGAATATTGATTTGTTTTCTTTTCTACTGTGAGGTGATGGGAGTTGCTGCCTTGTTTGTCCAGTTGTATTCATTGATATACCATGTGCAGCTACCGTGTGCTTGTGAGGTGTGAAATCTGCATTTGTTTTCTTTTCTGTCGTGAGGATTAATAGAAGTTACTGCCTTGTTTGTCAATGCTATTCATTGCTGTTAAAATGCTTGTTTCAGCTACTGTGTGCATTTGAGTTGTGAATATTGTTTCAGCTACTGTGTGTATGGGAGCCAGTGTATGAAATATATGTATGTGCTACTCTAACTACTATTTTAGCTGCTGGATTTGTCATCGATTCAATTGGAATACATACTCTTTTTGGTGCAGTTATTGTTGGAGTTCTTATCCTAAAATTGTGTTTATTTTGTGAGGTGTAAATTGTAGTTCAATTATTTTTGTTATATAGATGATTTCAATATATATTGCAATTTTTTCACAGGAATTTCATAATTTTTGAATTGTTGAAACTGTCATGGTGAAAAGTAAAGAAAAAAATGGGTCAAGAAATCTTGAATAGTAGAATAATAACAATACAAATAAAAGAATACATGGTAGCCATGAGCTATAAAATTAACATTATATGTTCTCCCTTTGTGGTCTCAGGTTTAAGCCATGTGATTGCTTATATGATGGTCACTAAAGGTTTATATGGTCGTTAACTTCAGGGCCCGTTGAATTAGTTGAAGTACGCACAAGCTGACCCGGACAACCACATTAATTTAAAAATAAAAAAAAAACATTATATGTTACTTTTAAAGTGCATGTCTCAAACCAATATATTTATCAGCTCGTGTGTCAACATAAATCTCGAGCATTTAAAAAGCAAAAGCTAATCCCTCCTTAAAGTTAATCAGCTTTGTTCAAGACATTACTGTCATCGTTCTTCTCCCTCCACACGGCACTTTTTTTGTCACCACATGTATCAAAGCCGCCAGATCAGACAAACCTAAACAACAAAATAACAACAATTCTCCGGTAACTAAGTCCTCCTTCACTAATGGAGTCAACAACAGTCATTCTCCTCTTCCTCCTCTTCCTCCACCATCCTTCAGCCATATCATCAACACCCCCCTCTATTTTTCCAAACGAAGCTCTCCCCACAAAATCAGGTTATATCCCTGTCAAACCCAAAACCAACTCAGCTATTTTCTACACGTTTTACGAGGCTCAAAAACCAACTTCACCTCTTTCCCAAACCCCACTTCTCATCTGGCTCCAAGGTGGCCCTGGCTGCTCCTCCATGATTGGAAACTTCCTTGAACTTGGCCCTTATCGCGTTGTCGATTCGCAAGACAACGAACACCCTGCTCTTCAGCCCAATTTAGGCTCCTGGAACCGTATTTTTGGCCTCATTTTCATCGATAACCCAATAGGGACCGGATTTAGTATCGCTTCGAGCCCTGAAGAGATACCAAAAGATCAACACACTGTTGCTGAGCATCTCTTCGCCGCCATCTCTGAGTTTATTAAACTAGACCCAGTGTTCAAGACTCGCCCGATTTATATAACCGGAGAGAGTTATGCAGGAAAGTATGTTCCTGCAATTGGGTATTACATTTTGAAGAAGAATACGAAGCTGCCTGTGGCGAAACAAGTGAATCTGAAAGGCGTTGCTATAGGTAATGGGGTAACGGATCCGGTGACACAAGTTCAAACTCATGCCCTGAATGCTTACTTTTCTGGATTGATCAATGAGAGACAAAAGGGTGAACTGGAAGAAGCTCAAAGGGAGGCAGTTAAGTTGGTTAGAATGGGAAATTGGAGTGAGGCAACAGATGCAAGAAGTAGGGTCTTGAAATTGTTGCGACACATGACAGGACTAGCCACTTTGAATGACTTCACTAGGAAAGTGCCCTACGAAACAAAATTGGTAACTAAATTGATGCAACTAGCCGAAGTGAAGAATGCATTGAAGGCAAATGAATCTATAGTTTTTGAGGATTGTAGTGACACGGTGGGGGAAGCATTGCATGGAGATGTAATGAAGAGCGTTAAGTATATGGTGGAATTCTTGGTTAAGAAGAGTAACGTGTTGTTGTATCAAGGGCATCTTGATTTGAGAGATGGAGTGTTTTCAACAGAAGCTTGGGTCAAGACAATGAAATGGGAAGGGATAGGGGAATATTTGATGGCTGAGAGGAAGGTGTGGAAAGTAAATGGTGTGCTTGCTGGGTATGTGCAGAAGTGGAGGAGTCTTAGCAATGCTGTGGTGTTAGGGGCTGGGCATCTTGTGCCTAATGACCAAGCAGTGAATTCTCAGACTATGATAGAGGATTGGGTCCTGGAAAGGGGGGTCTTTGCTAATGCGGAAGGGGAGCTCTGAAATCAGTAAGCTGCTACTACTGCTACTGTTGCAAGGGGAGGATTTCGTGTCAGACATTGCAATGAACAAATCCCACGCTTCGTTTTCATCTATCACGCACCATCCAAATGATGTTTTTATTTGAACAACATGATGGGATTGTACCTGCTGGATCTTGTTTTTATTTAAATAAACATGTTATTCAGAGGAGATAAAACTGAAATAACATCTTATCCAATTTCCTCTATCCATTCTACCATCCATAGATGCTTCTGTAGACGCAACAGATTGTCATCAGACACACTTCACCTTTTACCATATGAAATCTCAAGGTTCCTGGGAAATTCACCATACATGGAACTGGTATGGTATCTCTATAGCATCGCTCAGTAGCATATTGATTTTGAAAACCACTTCATTTTTATAGTTTCAGAGGCAAGATCCATCCACCGAATATTTTTAACCTCAAGACTATTTTGCAACTCCATTTGTAGACTTCAAATCATTCCATGACTCAATCATTTCATCCCAAGTCCCTACTGCTTGTGCAACATTTCCCTTTCACTGGTAAGTGGAAAGAATATCCAGCCAGGGGGCAATCAATCGATGATCTCATTTAACAATGCCGAATGTATCTCTTCTCCATCAAGCAACTGAAAGTTGAAGGTAGCTGGCTATAACTCCATTTGCAATCACGGTTTCATCATTTACATTCCATGCTCCCTTCTTAGCTGGCATTATACAGAGACCTGAGAAATCTACACGCTCATTTCATCCCAAATCTAAGTTTCCCCCACATGACCAAATATTTCCCCAACGTTCCTCATAGCAACATCCAATTCTAAAATTGATAGATATATCTTGCTCCCCCCCTTTGCCTTAGCCCTCTTAGAAAAAATATCAAATCGAAAAGAAATTGATGCGATGTCTCAATCCCTAGACGCCGCTAGCACTACCCACGTTTTTGCTTGAACAGAATTGCCCTCCAAACCCTAGTCGAGATGCGTGGTGTTTATGTAAAAAGCAGGGGGGGGGTGGATTTTTTTTTTCTTGAACAGCAAAACGCGAGTTTCAAAACGTTAATTATAATTTATTTTCTTTTTTATTTGTTCAATAAAACTAGTTAATTCACTTAAAATTTCAATTTTTATAAAATTAGATTTGGTTTTCAAAAAAATTGTTGATGATAACTTAAATCTAGACTAGAAAAATTAAAAGATATATATAATTTAAAATATTTGATCTTGCAACATAAAACATATTACTAATTGTGTTTAATAACTTTATTTATTAAGATTAATTTTTTACCTAATAAAATGATAATAGAAATAAATACATACATGAAAAGTAATTGGATAAAATCAAATAAAAAAATATCATGTAAGAATGCACATTATTAGGAAAAAATATTATCATTTTAAGAGAAAATCAAGTAAAAATTATATAATATTTAACCAAATTAAAAATTTTTAAAAATAAATATTTGATCTTTAAACATGGTTCATAAACTCAATTCTATGTAATAAATTTGTTTATTAAAACTAAAATTTTATTTAATGAAACAATAATAAAATACTTTAGAAAAGTGATTGACCAGAATCAAAGAATTTTTATTTTTTGAGTAGGCCTACACAAAAAAAAATGCCTCCCAATATTAAAAAAAAATTAAAATCTTATTTGTAAACTAAGAAAAAATTAATTTATGTTACATTAAAAAAATCATAAAGAATTGTTAAAAATATACTAAACCATAAAAAAAAAATGACAATACAAGAAATCAATAAAAACCTAATATTGAATAATAAAATTAAAAAAACAAAAAAATATAGATATAAAAAAAAGAGCTCAGATATAAAGCAGGCCACAAAAGATGCAATTGATAAAAAAAGAAGTTCGACTACCAAGATGAAAAGAAAAAATTAGGATAATAAATTCAGAGTAAAATGTGAAAGCATGGACAATAATATTGATAAATTGGGTACTAAAGTTGGAAAATAGAGACTACAAATAAGTCTTCTAACTATGTACTTGATTTCGATCAAGTCTCTAAAATAATTTGCGAAATACATCATAGAAATTAGTATGCATAAAAAAGTTGTATAAGGCAATACAGCTGGCTTTTAAAATTATTTCGAAAAAAAGTATTAGTGGGATGTATTTACTCTAATATACCAGATATGCATTCTTACAATTCTATGAAAAAATATTTAATAATGATCATAAAAAAATCGTTGATATCTCAGTCCAATATATTTGGTGTTAACATATAAATCTCTAGCATTTTAAAAGCAAAAGCTAATCCCTCCTTGAGCAAGTACAAGGGGTGTGCTAAATAAAAAATAATAAATAAAAAATATTTTTTTAATTCTTTAATAATAATTTTACATGCTCCAAAAAAAATTACTAAATAAAATGTTAAAATGCTTTTTCTCTTTTAAAAATGTTATTTTTATATATTTCTTAAAAAAACCAAAACCAACAAATTAAAGCCAACAAAAAATAAACCAATTAAATATAACTATATATAAAAAAAATTACAACAAACTCATTAAAAAAATAAAATATTTATTTCTTTCATTTTAATACAATTATTTTTTAAAATAGTTTTTTTCTAAAAAAAAACCATATCTATTGAATTCAAAATACTATTTTACTCTTCAAAATAGCGTCTTTCCCTCGGAGATGCTCTTTACAGTTAATCAGCTTTGTTCAAGACATTATTGTCATCGTACTTCTCCTCCACGTGGTACTTAAGATTCTTTGGTCACCACATGTATCAAAGCCACCAGATCAGACAAACCTAAACAGCAAAAGATCAACAATTCTCCGCTAACTCAGTCCTCCTTCGCTAATGGAGTCAACAACAGTCATCTTCCTCTTCCTCCTCTTCCTCCACCATCCTTCAGCTACATCATCAACACCCACCTCTATTTTTCCAAACGAAGCTCTCCCCACAAAATCAGGTTATATCCCTGTCAAACCCAAAACCAACTCAGCTATTTTCTACACGTTTTACGAGGCTCAAAAACCAACTTCACCTCTTTCCCAAACCCCACTTCTCATCTGGCTCCAAGGTGGCCCTGGCTGCTCCTCCATGATTGGAAACTTCCTTGAACTTGGCCCTTATCGCGTTGTCGATTCGCAAGACAACGAACACCCTGCTCTTCAGCCCAATTTAGGCTCCTGGAACCGTATTTTTGGCCTCATTTTCATCGATAACCCAATAGGGACCGGATTTAGTATCGCTTCGAGCCCTGAAGAGATACCAAAAGATCAACACACTGTTGCTGAGCATCTCTTCGCCGCCATCTCTGAGTTTATTAAACTAGACCCAGTGTTCAAGACTCGCCCGATTTATATAACCGGAGAGAGTTATGCAGGAAAGTATGTTCCTGCAATTGGGTATTACATTTTGAAGAAGAATACGAAGCTGCCTGTGGCGAAACAAGTGAATCTGAAAGGCGTTGCTATAGGTAATGGGGTAACGGATCCGGTGACACAAGTTCAAACTCATGCCCTGAATGCTTACTTTTCTGGATTGATCAATGAGAGACAAAAGGGTGAACTGGAAGAAGCTCAAAGGGAGGCAGTTAAGTTGGTTAGAATGGGAAATTGGAGTGAGGCAACAGATGCAAGAAGTAGGGTCTTGGATTTGTTGCAAAACATGACAGGACTAGCCACTTTGTATGACTTCACTAGGAAAGTGCCCTACGAAACAGAATTGGTAACTAAAGTGATGCAACTAGCCGAAGTGAAGAATGCATTGAAGGCAAATGAATCTATAGTTTTTGAGGAATGTAGTGACACGGTGGGGAAAGCATTGCATGCAGATGTAATGAAGAGCGTTAAGTATATGGTGGAATTCTTGGTTAAGAAGAGTAACGTGTTGTTGTATCAGGGGCATTTTGATTTGAGAGATGGAGTGGTTTCAACAGAGGCTTGGGTCAAGACAATGAAATGGGAAGGGATAGGGAAGTATTTGATGGCTGAGAGGAAGGTGTGGAAAGTAAATGGTGTGCTTGCTGGGTATGTGCAGAAGTGGAGTCGTCTTAGCAATGCTGTGGTGTTAGGGGCTGGGCATCTTGTGCCTACTGATCAAGCAGCGAATTCTCAGGCTATGATAGAGGATTGGGTCCTGGAAAGGGGGGTCTTTGCTAATGTGGAAGGGGAGGATTCCGTGTCAGATTTCAGAGGGGCACTCTGAAATCAGTAGCTGCTACTACTACTGTTACTGTTGCAAGGAGAGGGTTTCGTGTCAGACATTGCAATGAACAAATCCCACGCTTCGTTTTCATCTATCACGCACCATCCAAGTGATGTTTTTATTTGAACAACATGATGGGATTGTATCTGCTGGATCTTGTTTTTATTTGAATTAACACGTTATTCAGAGGAGATAAAACTGAAATAACATCTTATCCAATTTCCTCTATCCATTCTACCATCCATAGATGCTGCTGTAGACGCGACAGATTGTCATCAGACACACTTCACCTTTTACCATATGAAATCAAGGTTCCTGGGAAATTCACCATGCATGTAACTGGTATCTCTATAGCATCGCTCAGTAGCATATTGATTTTGAAAACACTTAATTTTTATAGTTTTACAGGCAAGATCCATCCACCGAATATTTTTAACCTCGAGACAATTTTGCAACTCTATTTTTAGACTTCAAATCATTCCATGACTTAATCATTTCATCCAAAGTCCCTACTGCTTGTGCAACATTTCCCTTTCACTGGTAAGTGGAAAGAATATCCAGGCAGGGGGCAATCAATCCATGGTCTTATTTAACAATGCCGAACGTAACTCTTCTCCATCAAGCAACTGAAAGTTGAAGGCCCAAAAAACAAACAGTAATTGAGTAAACACGGGATAAAAATTGAAAAGAAACTGGAATGTATGTCTCATGGCCAGTCCCAAATTGTAAAGGCAGTGACGCTGCTACACAAGGCAATGGAATATGAGACCACCCTTTAACGGAGGAGCTCCCGAAGGAGGACCTCAACGTGTCCGGGCATTTATCTGCAACGTTTACTTTGGACTATGCAAACATTGAACTTTTTTGTTCCAATCAATCAAGTTAGGGATTCCTTGGTCGAATCCCTCGTCACATTCACTCTGCAAAATTCAAATCATAGGTATATCTTACACCCTAAGCCCTAAAAAGATTACTGCAGAAGCGAATTTACGAAGACCTCAGATTAGCATTTGGGCAAATTCCTCATTGCAAACAACCACCCATGTAGCAAGAACAGTATGCATGGTGCGCAAAATATTGTTGTTGCAAGCACCAGCCCAAACGTGTTTTCATTATTAGTTCACAAATTAAAAAAGAAAAAGAACAGAATTGACATATGCAATGGAGTGGGCTATGTGATGGCGTTTGGAGGCGGGTTTCTGAAGACGGAAAGATGGGTTATGCAAGAAGAGAAGTTTGGTCCAAAAAACTGTGAACTCGAATCACTTTCATGAACAACCCTTCCAAGCACAAGACCCGTACTATGATGCCATTGGATTTTGATTTTGAGGGCTGTAATAAAGACTGGGCATCCAGCAGTGAACCTACCGGTCTTTGAGAGCCATTGATCGATATATCTTGCTCCCCCCTTCGGCCTCAGCCCTCTCACAGCAACTTCAAAGTCAGTGCTAAAGAAAAGGTAAAAATAAAAATATATATTATTTTAGTTTTTTAATATATATCTTTTTAAAGGAAATGCTAAACAAAATATTAAAATGTCTTTTTTCTTTTAAAAATACTATTTTTACATATTTCTTAAAAAAACCAAAACTAATAAAGTAGGGTCAGAAAAAAAAAAACCAATTAAGAATAGTTATGTGAAAAAAAAATAACATTAAATTCATTGAAGAAAAAATAAAGCATTTATTTTTCTCCCCTTTAAAATAATTGAATTTTCAAATGATTTTTTCCTATTAAAATATTAAATATATATAATAAAAAAATCATATTTATACTATTTAAAATGTTATTTTATTAATTTAAATGATTTGTTTCTATTAAAATATTTATAATAAAAAAATTATATTTGTACCATTTAAAATATTATTTTATTAAATTAGCTCTTCAAAAAATAGCATCTCAGTTGAGTATCCTCTTAGAAAAAATAACAAATCAAAAAGAAATTGATGCGATGACTAAAACCCTAGACTCTGCAAGCACTACATGTTTTTTGCTTGAACAGAATTGTCCTCCAAATAAAGCATGGGGTGTGGATTTTCTTCTTTAAAAAAAAAAACAGTAATGATAACGTTAATTATAACTTGTTATCTTTTTACTTATTCAGTAAAAAAGTTAATTAATTTTAAAAATTTTAAAATATAGATTTAGGTTTGGTTTTTCACTGTTATCCAACCATGTTTTTAAATACTTTTAAATTTTATTTCTTAATTTTAAATTATCATTATATATATATATAT
>Ga0325404_1005230_pt1 | contig 13683 bp, 13 predicted proteins | sample PopdelMetagenome_18_FD_205664 | JGI IMG/M metagenome (GOLD analysis project Ga0325404, IMG submission 205664) | Populus deltoides microbial communities from Bellville, Georgia, United States - Xylem-Control-R1 | ecosystem: Host-associated > Plants > Phyllosphere > Stem > Wood/Secondary xylem... | reverse complement strand
GAATATTATACTCTTGTTTATGTTGACTTGAATCTAACCTGATCCGAAAGGAACGATAACCCATTGTCCAATTCTGGTCCGTGGAAAATGAGGGAACTAATGTGTAAAGAAAGGAATGCAAATTTATCAGGTCCTTGCTTATGTATTGACTTTGGTGGATCCTTGTTTCCAGGTAAAGAAGAAAACGAAATAGATTGCATAAAAAGATTGTTAGTACTAGTGCAGAGTGTATTTAGAGCTTGAGATTGTAATAATATTTTTTTATTTTTTAAAATTTATTTTTAATTTCAGTATATTAAAATAATATAAAAATACGAAAAAAAATTAATTTGAAATAAAAAAGTTTTTAGAATTTTATGAAACTATGTATTTGGGAGTGTCTATAGAGGTGTTAACATGAACGGCACTCATTTCTTAATCCCCTTATAGAATATCCCCAATGGAGTTGGCAAAGTTGAAAGTATAACAGCAGGAGCTGCTAGATAAAGAATTCATCTGGCCTACCAATTCATCCTGAGAATACAACTGAATAGAGTGACAACAAAAAAAATAAATATACCCATTTCCATAAATAATATCAGCCTCTAATTGCTTCCTACATCATAAACATATTATTATTGAATCTGATTCTGCCAATATCATTAGCTGGATAAATAATCCTCATAATAGGTCTTGGATTCATCAAAAACTCTTCTCTTCAGCTCAGAGTCTGCCAATATCATTAGCTGGATAAATAATCCTCATAATAGGTCTTGGATTCATCAAAAACTCTTCTCTTCAGCTCAGAGGCTAACTTCATGTTTTGATTCAATCACCTACACTCATTCTTACCGAGAAAGTATTCCATGGTGATTCCGCAAAACACCACCTATTCCAGAGGGGCCAGGTTTTCCGATAGAGGATCCGTCAACATTCCATTTGAATCTATTAGTCATAGGGGGAGACCACATAACACCAGTCCTCAAAGTTTGAGAATTAGTCCATCGAATCAGACCTTCGGCGGATCTTAGCAAATCTGAAGAGGAGTAGGAAAAATCCGGTTCTATAGCCTTTAACCATAAGCAAAGCCGAGTAACAATAAGGAAGAACAAAGTACCATAGTTTAGGATCTTCTGCTTAAATATCACATCATTGCGGAGAAGCCATATAGACCATGCCACAGAGAAGAACAACATCACCCATGCTTTTTTTTCTGAAATTTGCCATAAACCAAAGAGTCCCACTGAGAGAAGAGGTTTGCCAAGTTCCTTGGACAACACCAAGCTAAGCCCCACCAGTTGATGATTTTGAACCAAATGAGCCAATGCTTGTAGCAATGGATAAAAAGGTGGTCGACCATTTCATCCTCAACTAGGCAGATAGGACAGTTTGCAGCTGAGGTATCCAAGATGCCTCTTCTAACTAACATGCTACGGGTGTTGATTTTGTTGATGATAGCCATCCAGCAAAAAACCTCTACTTTAGGGGGGACGATACCTCTCCAAATCTCCCTAAAGGAGAAGACACTGTTCAATGGAGGACTGAGATTTAAAAGCCCACAGAGAGATTTAACCGAGAATCTTCCTGTGTTATTGGCTTTCCAGACAAGCCTATCCTCTGTTTCTTTGTCCAATTGCACCCTTGACATAATAGCGTACATTTTAGCAAGAAGTCCAGTATTCCTGCCTCTCAAAACTCTGTTCCAAGAGAAAACCCAGCACCATGCATGACCGTCCCACATTCCCATCTTGTCTAGGCTGGCTTCTTTATCGTTGGATAACTGAAACAGTACAGGAAACTTCTCTGCCAAGCTCCTTCTCTTCTTTATCGTTGGATAACTGAAACAATGCAGGAAATTTCCATAAACTTCTCTTCTTTGTCCTAGAGCTCCTTCTCCTTTCATTTTAATTCTTCAACTTTCTTCACAAACCCACACTAGCTATCAACCATAAAAGCAATATCTTTTGAGGATGTTTTCTGTAACTCTTTCCTAAATGTTTTATAACATAGTTATGAGTTTCTTTTTTATATATTTTTTTTGGTTGAAAAATTAGAGTTTATGTGAGAATAGTTGATAATTTAGGGGTTTATTGAAATATTTTTTGTATGGCTAGTAATATAACCACAGGAACATGTTTTGAGGTAGATTATGAATAATTAGTATGTGGTTTTGTTTAATTGTATACCTTGATGTATTTTGGGTAAAATCTAAGGAATTTGAATATTAGAAAGAAAATAGAGAATTATTGAAGAATTATATAGAAAAAAATCATGTTAAAATTGTGGAAAATCTGTTTAGAGGTTAAAAAAATTGGATGCACACCACACTTCTTTACAATATTAGAACCAGCAAGTCCGATTACACATGTCGCGGGGTGCGCGGCGTCGCGGCGAATTTTCCATTTTTGAAATCTAGGAATGTGTGTATGGTATCTAGGGATGTCAAGAAAATATTTTCTTTGGTTGGTAAAAAATGGAATGGGAGTCGCCACCTAGTATTTTGGTCACTAGGAACCCTAACTGGTCTCAGAGATTGGGTACGGGGACTGATTGCGTAAAGGGAAGGTATTAGCACCCCAAATACGCCCTACCTAAGGTAAGCTGCATGGTTTATTTGTCTAATAAAATTCAAGGTCTCGTTATGTTTCCTAATTGTTGGTCCGTCCATGGCTCAAGAAAAGTCCTCCTCAATAAGGAGGTCCTTATCTTATCGGGTAAAACCTAACCGTTCTAATGTCTATGTAAAGAAACCCATATTTTTAATATCAGGAATACGTTTTACATATAAATTCGTAATCCCAAATATTAAAAGAAAACAAAAAGATTTTTTTTAGAATTTTTGAAATATTGGCCTAGTTCTCATGGCTTGAATAAACAGGTTATCAAAGCCAAAATGCATGCTAATACATATATTGTTTTGAAATTTCCTTTGTTTGTGTGAAAATATGATGTTATAATATTTATATATATAGATTGGAGAGACTAGGCCGTATGCACGAAAACAAAACATTTTTTTTTTGTAATTATGTATTTTTTATGTTTTGACGAAAACCGGGTATTTTAATACCGGATTTGTATCTTTACAGTATAAAAATACAAACCGATATTGATCAAAATATAGTAATAAAATTACAATAAACTCACATATTTTTTGAAATAATTTTTGAAGAAATTAATTAATTTTTCTATATATATATCAGATATAAATAAAACAAACACAATATAATATACATAACATTTAATATATAATTGGGCCGGGCTGGGCCGATCTCGGGCCAAGGGATATTGGGTCCATCTCGGCCCCAAACAAAATCTGTTTTATCATGGGCCGGAACCAGCCCAGCCAGTAGGGCTGGGCTAGGATCAGTCCGGCCCACAGGAGGAAACCACCTTGCTGGGCCAGAACCAATCTGGCCCAGCCTAATTAAAAAACAAACGGGGGGAATTATTTTCCCCCCCTTCCTGCATGCTCGTTCTGCATGCAGGAGACGAAACCAAACAATGTGCAAAGAGGGGGGAGAAGAGCACCTGGCGTGGAGGCGGCGGTGCGTCGCTGGTATGTCGGCGGTGCTGCGGTGGAGGCTGGTGGCTTCACTGGCGTGCACTGGTCCCGGCTAGAAGAAGAAGGAGCCGATTCCTGCAGAGGAGAAGGAAAACTCTCGGCTGGAGCTGTTGGTGTGACTGAGGAAGGAGCTGCTACTTCGGTTGCTGCTGGGCGTCGCTGGAGGAAGGAGGACTGCTGTTGGCCGGTGAAGAAGCTGGAAGGCGGAGGCTTGCTCCTGTGGAGGCTGTCACTGCTGAGGAGGCCGCGGGAGGCGTTGTTGGGGCTGTTGAAGCTGCGGTGAAGGAGAAGCTGAGGTGAAGGTCTGTTGCTGGTGTTGTGTTGATGGGAGGGAGATGGGACAGTGTTTCTTTGGGACTGCTGGAAGAGAATGAGAGGAAAGGAAGGGGGCTGCCCCGGTTTGGCTTTGCAAGAGAGGGGGTTGTTCCTTGTTGCGGGTTGCTGAGGGGAAGAAGAAAATCAAGGGGAGGGGGAGAGGTGTGTGGGTCTGTGGGGGGGATGCAGAGGAGATCAGTGGTGGCGTCTGGAGGCCCCGGTGGAGAGAAAAAAAAGAAAGGGAAGGCTGTTTTCAGGAAAACCGGGCAGGAAAAGCTTATTTTGTGCCAACTTTGAGCTCCCCTCTTCGAACCCCTTGAGCATGAAAATTGATCCTATTTATAGGGCCGGACAGAGGGTAATCTCGTCTTCAATGGGAAAAACGTCCCAGCCCTTTATTCGCCTTGAGTAATTCAAACCGTTGGTTCAAAGTGTGCACCTCGAACTGCCAAATTTGCAGACTGCCCGAGGTGCACGATTTGGGCCAAAAAACGGAGCTGTTCCAAACCTTTTTGACCCGACCGGACCACTCCCCAGGATAAATGGGTTCCAGGTGGACATGTTGGTGCATGCTTTGTCGGATTTGGGGGCCAAACGAGGCAGCAAACACGCCTGGAAGTCGGCCACTCGAGCAGCTCGGCGGGGAAGACAGTGAACAGTACCGGGCGACGCGTCGCCTGGTTCCTGCCCCTTCTCTTGTTTTTTTTGTTTTTTTTTTTTTTTTAAGTGCAAAACGGTGCCGTTTTGATAAAAATAGGGATTTCCTTGCCAATTTCAATTTAGTCCTCTGACTTTCAATTTCGTTCAATATTATTCCCTAATTGACCCTAAAACTTCTGATTTGATGCAATTTAGTCCCGACATAACTTCACCTTTGGCCCCAAAGTAACGCGCCTTTTGCAATATGGTCCTTGGTCTCGGATTTATGCAATTTCATCCCTAATTGGCCATTAAACTTTCAATTTCTTCAATTTGGCCCCCGGATTTTGTTAATTGCAGCCCCTATACTTGCGCGCCTTTTCCAATTTGGTCCTTGGTTTCAGATTTCTTCAATTAAGTCCCTAATTGGCCCTTAAACTTCAATAATTATGCAATTAAGCCCCTGATTTGAACTAATAAATTCCTAAAAAATATATTTTGGCCCCAGAACTTAAATTTCTTCTAATTAAAGCCCAAATTGACTTAAAAATTAATTTTTCTTACAATCAAATCTCCTATAAATTCATTTAAAAATCTAATTAAGTCCATAAACATCCAAATTTGGGCTTTTCTCCTCAAATTTCAAATTTTCCTCCTCCACAGGGCTTTCCTCCTTCAAGAATATACTGTCAAAAATCCAATCTTTGTATTTTTAACCTCATTGACCAATTTTCCAACCATTTTCTGAGCGCTTCTGCCTCCTGTTATTTTTTCTAACCTCCTTTGGCTATATATTTTTATATATATATTGTGGGGACCCAAAAATGGGTTACAACAACACACATGTTAAAATTGTGGAAAATCTGCTGAGATCGATGACTTTCAGATTGTTTAGACACTGTCGAAGCCAGAAGAAAAACAAATTCGAAGCGAGCAAGGAGATAGAAACATAACTTCCACTAATTCAATCTATTTTATGGAAACAAAAGACTTATCATCTGTTTTATACCTAGATCTCCTTCCAGAGTTCTATGATGTTGTTGTGCTGCATGTTAAGAACAACTTGTTGAAAGTAAACCAAATTTTGTTTTTTTCTAAAAAACAGAGGAACTAGTGTACCGGTTGAGAACTAGTCAATCAGTTGAATTAAATGAATCGGTCGACCGATTCATAAATGATCAACTGATTGAGTCGGCAGAATACTTTTCCTTATCAGTTTAGGTTTTCTTTTTGTTAATTTAATTCCTTAATTGTTTAGGATTTTATACCTATAATACTATATTAAAGAAGCTTGTAATCATAACGTGAGAAATACAATATAGAAGAAAATAAGAGTGTATCTTTGAGAAAACACTTAATGAAATATATCATCTCTCTTAAATATCTTGTTGTTCCTTAGCTTTGTTATTTTGCTATGTTGCTAATAAACACCTACCACTTATATCTTTCTTTGAACAAGTGATATCAGAGTTTGTTTTGTTTTTTGACATGGCCAATACAAACTTTCTATTTCAATGTCCTTGTTTGATTAAGGACAATTATGAAATTTGTTATATTCATGTGAAAGTTTGGCTAGGTTCCCAATATGTATGAGAAATAGTTGAAAAAGGCTTCTGAGGAGCCTATGGAAGGACTAATATTGACTTCAGCCCAAAGGGAGGCCACGCAAAAGATGCGAAGGAAAGATCGACTAACATTCACAATCATCCACCAATGTCTAGATGATGCCACTTTGAGATGGTGGCTAATGGAACCACTGTCAAGTAAGCAAAGAAAGTTTCGTAACAATCAAATCAAGAAACTGACAATATCCAAAAGGTACATCAATAAAAGTTACGAGGTGACTTTGAGAAGCTACATATGCTTGAATCATAGAGATTTCAAATTATTTTACTAGAGTATTGGCCATGTACAATCAAATGAAGAGATGTGGAGAGAAGATAGATGAAACACGTGGTAGAAAAGATTCTATGTTTGCTGCAAAAAAAAAGTTCTATTATGTGGTGGTCGCGATAGATGACTTGTTGAATATGGATTTTCTTACAATTAAAGAGCTCATGGGAAAACTACAAGCCCATAAAAAAAGAGTCAATGATATTCAATAAGACATAGGTGCACAAACACTCTTTTCAAAACACTATACATAGGAGAAGTAAGATGGTTCTGGATATATCCAAGGAGGTTGGTCGCTGTCAAAACCACCAAATTTAATTCTAACTTTTCTCTCTTTTCAAGGAATTGATTGTTGTAGCACTGTAGTTAAAGCCAACTCAAACCCAAGGAAAATTATTCTAATTCTTCTTACCAGAAACTAAAATAAAGATTGGGGATTAATAAGAAAACTAAAGAAAATTAAAATCCTGAAAAAAAAAATCTTAAAAGATAATTTAGTGTTTATATGCCTGGTTCAAAGAGATTGCTCATTCAATGAATTAAATTGATCATCGAAGAAAATTAAGTATTCTTTTAATTCAAGCAAATACTTAAATTCCATTAAGCAAGGAAGATCGAAAAAGATTTAAATTAATTAGAAAAAATCCATAATTAATTCCTTTACATCAATCAAATTAAATATTGAAAAGTAATTTTTGTACTCAGTGATGAAAGTTTTAAGAACGAAAAACGATCAAGTATTCCAAGCTAGCGTTAAAAAGCTTAACAATTTTTACATGTCTTATTCTTTTAACTTGAAAATTAAATCAACCAAATTCGTTTATTTTGCTTCTTTCTTGGTCTAAATCAACAATAACGGATTGAAAATTTCACAAAAAGAAAAGCATGTTTAAACTGTAGAAGCCATTCAAAAAGCTTGAAAGAAAACATTAGTTTACATGCCAAATTCAGGCAAAATAAATATTTGAATGTCTAGAAATAAAGTTGAAAAGATCTCTTCTCATAATCTAAAACAATAATGGAACAGAACTCCTCTGAACCAAAAGCAATAATTTAGTTCATAACTGTTGAAAATTGAAAAACAAAGAAGAAAAGAATGCTATTGGATCCACCTGATTCTGTCGTGAAAGAAAGTTGGTATTGAAAATTGATTGATCACCTGACTTGTAGTGTTGATCAATCAAGAAAGGTCAAGTATGGCAGAGTATTTCATTGTGACACAAAAGAGAGAGTGTTCATGCATGATGTTTTGTTGCTGTTGCAGTCGAAGAGAAAGACTAGGAGAATCAAAACTATCTTAGTGAACGTCAGGGAGTTTGTTAATAAATGATAGTTTTTAATTTACATAGATTTATTAGCTAATTTTTTTCTCAAATCCAAAGAAAAAAAAACATATATATATAATAGTTTTGCAATGAATTTTTGCAAGTAAAAAAAATACATGTACCCTTTATCCCACTATTTTTTTTCTATCTCAAGAAAGTAATTAAATGTTATTTATAATAGCTTAAAAATCATTTTTATTTGATTTGAAATATTGAATAAAAAGTTGCTCAATCTATAGCTAAAAGTTTTCTCATCTAGAGACATAATCGAAGGATAAAAAGGTTCAGAACTCGTGAAAGAACGAAAAGAATGTCCTGGCCCTGTTCCTTCAACAGTGGGGCAAGGGAATTGCTAGCTTCTCCCATTTCCATTATGTAGGAACCTCTTATGTATCTGGCTACAATCAACATGACTGAAGATAGTATGAGATCTAGTGAAAAGACTGCTTTATTATTTTCTTGTTTTCATATAACAGCAGAGGGTTATATATATACAGAGGAAGCTATTTTAGGAATATTATTATGGGTCTATAATCTTGCAGTATTAAATACAATGAATCAAACTAATTAGAAATATTAAGCTCATTGACACTCCCCCTCAAGTTGGAGAATATATGTCGCTTATGCCCAACTTGCTAAGTGAGTTGTGAAATATTTTGCATGTGACAGCTTTGATGAGAACATCTGCAAGTTGATCTTCGGATTTAACAAAGGACACCTCAATGATCTTTGCCTCGAGTTTCTCCTTGATGAAATGTCTACCAATTTCAACATGTTTGATTCTATCATGTGGTACTGGATTATGTGCAATGTCTATTGCAGCTTTGTTGTCACAATTCAGTTGCATGGCATGATTGGGTTTGAACCCCAATTCCCCCAATAAATTCCTTATCCAGAGTAGCTCACATACTTCGTGTGCCATACCTTTATATTCTGCTTCTGCACTTGATCTTGACACTACGTTTTGTTTTTTAATTCGCCAAGATACTAGATTGCCTCCCACAAAGGTAAAATATCCAGATGTAGATCGTCTGTTAGTAATAGAGCCTGCCCATTCTTCATCAGTGTGACCCTCGATATCTAAATGACCATGTCGTGAGAACATCAATCCTCTTCTAGGAGTTGACTTTAAGCATCTTAAAATTTGGTTTACTGCATCTATGTGGGCTTCACTAGGTACATGCATGAACTGACTTACCACACTTACAACATATGCTATATCAAGTCTAGTGTGTCCTAGATAAATCAACTTACCTACAAGGCGTTGATATCTTTCTTTGTTGGTGGGTACCTGATCAGGATATTCTCCAAGTTGATGATTCAACTCCATTGGTGTGTTTACTGGTTTACAAGCTAACATTTCCGTGTCAGTTAAAATGTCAAGGATATATTTTCGTTGTGATAGAAATATTCCTTGTTTAGAATGAGCAACTTTGATGCCTAAAAAATACTTTAGAGCACCAAGATGTTTCATTTCAAACTCACTTGCCAAGTGGTGCTGCAGTGCTGCTTTTTTATCTAGGTCATTCCCTGTAACTATCATATCATCAACTTATACAATAAGGGCAGTGACTTTACCTTTCTCATGTTTCAAGAAAAGTGTATGATCTGAGTTACTTTGCTTGTATCCGAACCCCTTCATTGACTTGCTGAACTTTCCAAACCATGCTCTAGGTGATTGCTTCAATCCATAAAGAGACTTTCTTAGTTTACACACCATGTTGCCTTTATTAGGTCCCATCTTGCATCCCAGGAGGGATCCATATAGACTTTCTCTTCTAGGTCACCATGCAAAAAGGTATTTTTGACATCAAACTGGTGTAATGGCCAGTCCAAGTTTGCTGCCAGAGAAAAAAGTGCTCGAATTGTGTAGATCTTGGCTACAGGAGCAAAGGTCTCCCCATAATTAATCCCATAAGTCTGAGTATATCCTTTCGCCACCAATCTTGTTTTGTATCGCTCAATGGAGCCATCTACCTTGAACTTTACTGTATATATCCATCTACAACCCACTGTTCTCTTTCCTTTTGGAAGGATAGTCATCTCCCAAATGGAATTCTTCTTGAGGGACTCCATTTCATCATTCATTGCTTGGGTCTACTTGGGATCTTTCAAAGCTTCCTGCACATTACTTGGAATAGATACAATGGATAATTGACATACGAATGATGCACATGACGGAGATATCCTATGTAGGGACACATGATTAGCAATAGGGTATTTAACGTTTGTTTTAGGGTCAGGGTCATATTGTTATCTAGGAATACCTCTAGTTGTATGAGGAGGTAATTGATAACTTGTGTTTCCTGTATTACTTAACTCGGGCAAAGTGATTAAGTTGGAGTTTTAATGTTTAATTACCTGTGGGAAATCGTCAAGACCTGATTGGATGTATGGTGATGGTACTATAGTAGGAGTTGTAGAGGGGAAATTATCTGAACTAGTACCAACATATGGAGTTCTTAGTGACTCTTGATCTTGTTGCACCTCTATAACTGGTTGTTCAGAAACTGACTGCTCAGTACCAGCATATGGAGTTCTTAGTAACTCCTGATCTTGTTGCACCACTATAACTGGTTGTTCGGACACTAACTGCTCTAAAACCTTTTGTTGAATTTGGATTTGAGTATCTTCTGCAAAGATAGAGCTCTCCCCCTGCAGAGGATGCTTAGAGACTCCCCCTGAGTAATAGAACTCACTCTCATGGAAAGTCACATCGGCAGTAATGTGCAGGGTCTGAGTGGGAGGATGAAAACATTTATAGCCCTTCTAAGTGTCAGCATAACCCACAATGACAAAACGCAGAGCATATGGATCAAGCTTGCCACGTTGGTGTGGATAGACTTGAACATAAACAACACATCCAAATATACGTGGTTCGAGATTTGGTGTGGATGGCATGGTGAGGAGAGTGGTCAATGTCTGAAATGGAGTTTTATATTGAAAAGTGTTGGATGGTGTTTTATTAATGAGGTAAGCAGCAGAACAAAGAGCCTCCCCCCAAAAATAATGAGGTAAATGGGCCTCAAATAAAGAGGCACGAACAACTTCCAGGAGATGTCGATTCTTACATTCTGCAACACCATTCTGTTGTAGTGTATATGCACATGTGGTATGATGAACAATATCATGTTGACTTAAAAAATTTTGTAGGTTATTGTTGACATACTCTCCTTCATTGTCAGACCGGAGGATCATGCTTTTCTTGTCAAAATGAGTAGCAACATATTGATAAAATAGTTTGAATTTGACGGTAACTTCACTTTTCTTTCTTAAAGGAAACACCCAAGTCATCTAAGTGCAATCATCAATAAACGTTACAAACCACTTATAACCAGTAATAGTATGAACTCGTGATGGTCCCCAAACAACAGAATGAACAATCATGAAACTTTTATTCAACCTTAATGGGTAAGAAATGGGATGACTTTTTGCCAAAATGCAAGTTTCACGATGAAAGTCCGATTCAGTAAACTGAGAAAACAAATATAGAAATAGAAGTAAGTGAAGATGTGCAAGAGTAACCTGAGGTGGCCAAGGCCTTGGAGTCAATTTTACCTGATGGAGTTTCTAATGTAGTTTCCTGAGATGATTGGGCGGATGCAAATGATGCTCGGTTTGAATCCCTCTTGTGCCCTTTGTGAACCCATCCTTCTGGATAACCAATGATCTCATAATAACCCTTAATCGTGTGATTGTCTAAACCATATTTGGTACATTTCATTGGTGGTCAGTTACTAGCAGGGTCAACATTATAGCTATGCAACCGAGATTGTTTGGCCCAGACAGCAGCCAAGGTTGTGGCTTCATTGGTTGCACCAGCTTCAGACATGGTTCCTGTCGATTACTTTCCCTTTTAATATGTGCATATGCAGCCTCAAGTTCTGGCTTAGGCTCCATCCTCAAAATCTCTCCTCAAATTTGACCAAAATTATTGTCTAAACCTGCAAGAAATATGTAGACTCGAAGACAATCAACCTCTTTTCATCTAATTTCAATGTCTGATGGATGCTCCATGGTGCTTGGATTTAATTAATCAAGCTCCTGAAAAATCTCAGTGAGCTCACTGTAATACTTGGCAACTGATGCACCAGCTTGTCTCATTATGAATAACCTTCTGTGCAGGTCATAAATCTTAGCTTCATCAGCACCATCTGAATAGGTTTGCTTGATTGCATCCCAGACTTGCTTTGTTGTGTCATAACGAATAAACCTTTTAATCTGATTAAGTTGCATGGCATCAAACAACCAACTCTTGACTGGGCAATCTTATGCTCGCCATTTATTAAATGTGGAATGTGTGACTGCCGGCTGGGTAATATCACCAGTCAGATGGCCATGCTTTTCTCGCCCAGCTATCTTCATCTCTATGATTTGATGCCATAGAGAATAATTATTCTCATCTAGTTTTATTCCTGCAGATAAGTTGGAGGTGTCACTCTGCAACGTGACTATTTGTGTTTTAGTGTTGGAGTCTCCTGACATGAAAGATTGATTAGTGTTTATTGAACAATCATCATCGGCCATGATATTGGCTTACAAGTGATGAGAGAAAGAAGGAGAAAGAACAAACTGAGTAATTTGACTGAGGTACAACAAAAAAAAATAAAAACAGAGCAAGTAGAGTAATTTGGTTGAGGAAACAGTGGAAGATGAATTAGTATTTCTTTTGACTTGTAGGTTGGGATGTGAAGGGTTCTGTTGGAGATGTGGCACTGCTACAGCAGTCTTTGGCTGATGGGGCTTAATTAATTTTCCTTGAAAGCTGCTGTGAATTCCTTTTGTTGCATGCAATCGTATTCTGTATCATGCATGCAATCGTATTCTTTGTTGTTGTGGGCTGCGGTTGCACCAGATGGAGGAGATGACCGGTTGCTGCTGAGGTGGGTTCTGTTGGGTTTGTATGACGGTTACTTGCGGAAGCGATTTATAAAATTAGGGCAAGAGACAGTCAAGATCGACTGCTCTGATACCATATGAGATCTGGTGAAAATACTGATTTATTATTTTCTTGTTTTCATATAACAGCAGAGGGTTATATATATATACAGAACCTAGAAAGCTATTTTAAAAATATTATTACGGGCCTATAATCTTGCAGTATTAAATACAATGAATCAAACTAATTAGGAATATACAGCTCATTGACATAGAGCCACATCAGAATTCAGATTCAGGACTCCTTTCACAGGGGATAAGTAATTAAAAAAAATCTTAATAATCTCTCCTAATTATTGTTTGATTTTGAATTCATCCCATGACTAAAAATTTATTTAATTCAGTGTTCTGATTTGGACCTCCACGGTGGCTATGGCAACCGCGCCACCACGGAACATTCTCCCACTGTGGCCTTGAGTTTGTTTTTTTTTTTTTTTTGGTGGGGGGGGGGGGGGGGGCCCCCCCCCCCTAAATTTGCATTATTGAAAAACCCTTCTGCAATGAGCTTCTTATAATTCAGTCATCAATTTTTTTATAATGTAAACTCATCCAATTGCTTGAAGATTCAACATTAATACCACAATTAAAATATTTCATATGAAGATGAAAATGCAGGGCCTTCCATCTTCTCACATAATAACATTCTTCTTCTTCTTCTTCTTCTTCTTTTTTCTTCAAAAATATTCAATTCATGGTGTATAATTAATTTAGCGTTCATTACGAATTGTACATGCTCAAACATAGATTACCGAAGCAGTGTATAATGAATAGAAAGAAATCAAGCTCTAAAACTAAAACTAAACGGAAAAAAAAATATTTTTGGTAAATCCTGCGTGATCATGGACCACGATCCCTCACGAAACGTGCCTCATCTCTGGAGGCATGAACAGACGACTTTTTAGTGCTAATGTTTTTGAATGATTTTTGATATATTAATATTAAAAAATAAAAAAATAAAAAATTATTTCAATATATTCTTATCCAAAAACTTCTCACCACACTATTATAAATTCAATACCAAACAGACATAAA
>Ga0325404_1005227_pt1 | contig 13688 bp, 7 predicted proteins | sample PopdelMetagenome_18_FD_205664 | JGI IMG/M metagenome (GOLD analysis project Ga0325404, IMG submission 205664) | Populus deltoides microbial communities from Bellville, Georgia, United States - Xylem-Control-R1 | ecosystem: Host-associated > Plants > Phyllosphere > Stem > Wood/Secondary xylem... | reverse complement strand
TCATCTAGTTCATATCCCGTTTGTTTTTCTGCCTCTTCCAGGCTCAACAATCATGCCACCATCATTTCTATACCACGAACGAGCGATAATCTATATTATGCCTGCAACGTCTTTCCAACTCAACAAGGGAAAGATCCATTAGCTCCTTCATGGCTGTTCCTCTGCCCATTGCCAACGCAGCATCTTGATTGGCCTTTCCCCTTCAACTGTGAGAAATGTTTTTGATTTCTTGTACAAAATATAAGCGAAATCAATTTGAGATTTTCTTCAGGGTTTTGAAAAAACAAGAGTAATGAAATAAAGAGAAATCTTGTTTAACTATCATTTGTGGATGTTTGTAATATATACATGATAGTAATTATTTATTTTTTTGTTTAAATTTAAAAATCAAACTCATCTGGAATGAAAACTGCAATTTAAAAAAACAAAAATAAAGAAAAAAAATTAAACAAACTATAAGAGAGTAGGTATAATTTGTTATTATTTTCACCCAGCAGGACTAAAAGCAGAGAAAGTAGCGACGAAAACAGATTGCCACAATTGTGTCAATCAAGGAATGCATAAAAGAATAACACCACCATTGTGCGTTTGCTGTTGTGATGATCATTCAAAAACCGTTTGATTTACGTACAAGATTGGAAGTAGGCTGATTGATTGGAAGAGCAAGAATATTAAGAGAGGTTGATCGATTGATTAGTAACTATGGATGAATCCATAATAATTGTTTGCAAACGATTAAGCAATTCATAATGTCCAATAATAAGATATGACAAATTAAGTTGCAGAAAATAAATTAACACTCGTGGAGAATTAAATTAGCAGGAGAGAAAGCCTGCATGAATGACAAGCACTTGAACACGCATCATTTGCGTTTCAAAACAACAAACAATAGAGCTCCTTTCCTCTCGCTTGATTGCAGACGATGGGAAAAGTCCTCAGCTTTCATAGCATAGCGATCAAACAAGTCATCAATAATCTCAGTTCCAAAATGTTGACTGATTATTTCCTCTATCCCAGCTCTCAAGTGCATTTGGAGTATTCGCCCCGAGTAAGAGCTATAACTTTGATGATTTGATTCTCCGTTTGCCATTGTCAACTCCATTTTCTCAACGTTAAAAGACCCATTTCTTTGTATTAACTCTTTCATCTCTTCCAGAGTCGCCGAATACATTGGCAAGTTGAAAGAGTCCACTTTAGCTTCACTTATTATACCCTGTAGATAGCGACCATTTGGAGTTAAATTTATTAGACGCATACATAAAAGTCAAATAATGCTCCAACCTTAACAATAACAACACAACATACATTATCATGAACTAGATCTACACTGTACTTCATATTAGATTTTGAGATTATGTTCGTTTTGTGGGGCAAAAAAAATATACATTATCATGAACTCTACACTGTACTTCATATTAGATTCTGTTCGTTTTTTTTTTCTTAACACAAATATTATGCAATAGAAAATATTCATTTTTTTTTTAAAATAATCAGTTTTCAAGATTATTTTCCCCACAACGAACCCACACTAAACCGCCGAAACGTTTTCCTTATGTTTGACGAACATGTTTTGAGAAAAAAAAAAAGCTCTTTTTTTATGAGTTCTAGTGAGTGAACTACGAATGGAAGATTGATAATATTGCGTTTATTTCGGTGGAGTACTCACCTCGTTCACCATGTCCAAGAAGCAAGACTCCAAATAATCTATAGTCATTCCCATCCCTGTTTGGCAACAAGGGATTCCATTAGGCTGGCCAGGCATCGTCATCACCAACATTCCTCCAGCAACAAGCTCTTTTGCTCTAGCATCCAAAAAGATTTCCATGTCCTTAGCAAATTGAGAAGAATAAGCATCAACCACTTTATCCAGGGTATTCGAATAGTAAATCCTTCCCTTATTAAATGAAGGAGAGTTCTTGTCTAGCAATTCTTCTGGCACCTTAGAGAGCCAGTGTAGTGCAGTAGAGGAATAAGCAAAATGAAGAGAGCTATCAGGAAACAACCGGCCATGGAAAGACCCGGGCACACCGGCTACAAAGTATTGCCTATCCAGTGGGAGAGTGGTGAAGAGGGTGTTGAAATCATTCGATGCTTGGTCATTAAAAAATGCTTGGAATTCCGGAATTTGACTAGTAGGGCACTGGGATTTGTATTTCCTTTCTACAGATTCCAGTATATTTTGCATTGCTATAAACGTATTGGGTCCGGTTGAACATCCAAAATCTGCAATATGAAATGACTTTCCGCTAGAACATAGGGTTTCCATATCAAGTTTCTCTGCAATTGCCTCATCAATTTTTTCCCTCACAGCATTTGCTGATTTTCTCTGCAGAAGTAAGATATTGATGCACTTAAGTTCATCTAGATATATAATTTTGAATTTAATTTTTACTTCGTATTTATGAAAAGAAATTTTGTGTTTTATATACAACACTTGCCAATTTTAAATTGACTACAAAATTTGAGGTCCTTAAATATCAATGAATTGCTTACATGTTTGAAAGCATAAGCTGTTGAAATTCAACACGGGCATTAAATTGCACCAGCAACTTTGTAATGGAAGCTTTGCCTTCACATGACAATGTTGTAAACTTTTTCACATGCAAAATCTCATCCTACGAATTGTAGCTATGGACTAAGGAGAGGTGAGTTAGTGCACCGACCTCTACTTGCCGGAAAATGACTTAATACACCGTTTTTTTTTACTTCTGTTTTATATTTTAACCAGCTAGTATAAATAGGTAGTCCCTCTCCCCTTTTTAGCATCCATCAATCGAGTCAGTGTGGTGCAGAGAACACCAAGTGAGGAGAGCTAGAAATAACTCCTGTACGGGTTTATTAAACTTAGGGTGTGGTGTGTGAGAATGAGAGTGAGTGTGATATAATTATTTGTAGCGAGTGTGTTGTGTGAACTAGTATATTTATACTACTATTGTGCAATAATTAGTGGTATAATAACCTTGGTTTAGTACACAAATTGCGCTGCGCTAAACTCATTATAAGAGGTATCAGAGCTCTGCTAAACTCAACATAAACATGCCGTTAATTATAAAAGTATAAATAATAAATCCAACTCTTTGAAGTAAAACCTGGAAGGTGGAGTTTTTGGCATAGCTGTATGTTCCATTTCCACCGTTCATAACTGGCAACGATCCCAGCAATCGGATTTCTGCTTTGCTGCTCATCGATCTTGGTGTGGTTTGAGGAGAAGTGAAGCGTCGATCGAGCATGTATTTATTCTCGTTCTGTTTCTCTCTAGAAGGTCTTGTCAAGCGACAAGACAAAACAGTTACTACAAGGTTTGCCTAGTTGATGCTTTTTGTCACTTTCAATTTTGGACAGAGTAGCATACCTGCTTATTCTATCTTGGATGTTTTTATGTGACGCATTTCTTTCTATATACTCATTTTCCGTCAATTTGTATATTTTTTTTCCACCGATGGTAAAGATATGCATCAACAAGCCACCTTTCACGCGCACCGATATTCGTTCTAAGTAATTCATACTTAAATAACAAAAATCCAGTCAAAATTTGAAAACCATGTGCTTTTATCATGCCCGAGGATGTAATTATAGTTATTTTTTAAAATATTTTTTATTTAAAAATATATTAAAATAATATATTTTTATTTTTAAAAAATTATTTTTAATATTAACACATTAAAATAATCTGAAAACACTAAAAACATTAATTTAAATTAAAACAATTTAAATTCTCTTAAAAATACTTTTAAAATGTAAAACCAGCACGAACTACATCCTGTTAGATTCGATTTAAAACTCAAAAGATGAGGAAGGGACCAAATTAGTTTTAGACCAGAATCGTCTATTTTTAACCGCCAAAGAGGATATATATATTTGATTTCGTTGAAAAAAACTCGAACACTTCTGCTAAAATGATGTGGGAGATGATTTTTCTGAAGAAAGAACATGCGATAATAATTAGATGAGTTACAAGGGGAAAAAAAAAAAACCTTTATAGGATCAACCGAACCTACCGCTAGTAGTTCGCTGAAAGATCACAAATGGTCTTCGACTCCTACTAAGAACATCTAATCAACAATTAAAAATGATAAAAAAAATAAAGAAAAATCTAGGAAATAAAAAATGACAAGTGTACGTCTCTTCATGAGTCGGTTTTATTGAGAAAAGACAAGCAAAAAAAGTCTCTTCCATGCCTATTCAACGCTATATATATATATATATATATATAAAAGACAAACAAAAGAAACTAATTTCTTCCAACGGGCTGCAGCATACATCATGATGATCGATGTTTTCTGAATGCCACTTGGCAGGTGATGGGATGGCATTTACAATGGTACCGAGAAATTTCCATGGAAAAAGGCAAACCAAACATTTATTCAACAACAGAAGCTAGAAATATATCTCCAGTTCTGATTACAGCTTTCATATATTATAATCACTGAAAATTAACCTAAACCAATAACAAACCACTCCTCACAGCAATACTGTAGACAATACACACAAATAACAGTAAGCTAAAGACAAGTAGACACACAAATATCAAATACATACGCACATGCTTTGAGTTTTATAGGCAAATAAATATATACTTCGTAATAAAAGAGGCAACGGGCACGCCTGCGAGAGGACAGAAGAAGGGATGTCTTCTAGTCTCCGATCTCTACATGAAAGCTCGCCATTCGTTTGAACTGGTGCACCAGTGATGTCGTGCCCTTCTTAATCTCAAAAAGTTTGTCATGAACACACCAGGGAAAACTGAGGAAATGAACTCGATCCATTCCCTCGTTGTAGCGGCCCCAAAAACGAGGATGATATGTGACGTGGTACCAAGCTGATGCCTTTCGATAAACATCATCAGGGCTTTCCTCTGAGCCGCTCTCGTTGAACCATGCTCTAGCTTGCTTCCTCAAGGAACTTACAGAAAAATTAATGCCTTCCAAGTCCTTTTTCTTATCAAAAGATCTTCCCATTCTCATGATGCAACCACCGATTATTTCAGCCTCAGTTTTGATCCCGTAATAGTCCATCATGTTCCCCAGCTTGTTGTCGTATTCACTTTTGTAATAGAAAGCCTCGTTGATATAATCCTTAAATCCATCAACTTCCATGTCAGGGTCATAAGACCACGTTGCCACTTCCTTAGTGAAGGATCTTATAGGACTTGTGTCCGGTGCGATGTCTCTTACAACTCGAAAAAGCTTTCCAAGTACACGCTGGGATACATAGGTACATTTATCTGCAGCCTTCTCCATAAAATCTGGATATTCTTTGACGCGTAGTTCTTTAGGAATTTTAGCAGGCACACCGGTTTTTGGGAAGTCAACAGCGATTGAGGATAGCTGAGCAAGCTCAATACATTTTTCACTTCTTGCCATGTCAGGCTCACTGTCTGCAAAGACCACGTGAGCAGTGCAAATGACCCCTAAGCTGTCGTTGAGTAGGTAATCTGTAAAATACTCCTGAACTTCCTGTAACATTGCAGTAAACTAGTCAACGCAAAGGGAAAATGTCTCTACAAGTATACGAATCAGGTGTGTGTGTGTGTGAGAGAGAGGGGGGGGGGGGTCTGAAAATAGACTCTGTGCTATATAACATATCATTAATTACAAGGAATTCAAATAAACAGAACTTTTCGATATAATTCTTTCCAGAGCAATGACGAACTACCCAAGCAATTAATGATATTACTGTTCAGGAAATGATTCCTGTGCTCACTTATGCGAAAATTAGAAATGATGAGAAGAACATCTGAAACAAAGGATTAAAAATGATTGCTTGTTGAAGATTAGTAATTAATGAGACGCCTTTGATAAATGTTAACACACTTGATTGAATAGTTACCTCTATTGTAACATCGTGGTCCAAAATCGTAGTTCGTGGTGCAGTATAATCCATGGGTGGAAATTTCTGAGGAGGAATGAGATCGGGATCCCAACATACAAAGTACACATCTCCATCTAGATCACTTCCCGAGCATTCATTTGTATGAGGTCTGATCAAAATTTTACTACTATCAGAAAGCAATGTATGCATAGAGACATATAATGCATAACAATGAGAATATTTAAGCCCGTGTGCAAGAGCATGCCTACTACAGAAGATTCAAAAGTACAATTAAATGATGTTTTCATTAGCAAAGCTAGGAGTTTCCCAAGAAACAACAAAATAAATCTTGCAGCATGTAGTTAAGTCTGGCTGACAAAAAACTATAAACGTAGAAGTTGAGAAGTGTTCGTTTCAACCAAGTCCAGAAAGAATGTGGAAGACACAACAACAGGACTTCTGTAACAAGTTCCAAGTTGTGATGCTTCAGAATGTTTAGTGCAAATAAGAGATTTTAAAAAACAATAAGAAAATAAGAAATTTACCTCTTTCCTTTTTGGGGGAAAACGATGCAATCCATCATGTGATGCAAAGCCGGCACATCCACAGCCTCTAAGATCTGCACGTCTCCTGGGTGTAGACAGGGGTTTTTCGCAACAACTATCTTTCCCCTAAAAATCAGAGTATCTTGATCTGTTTTGCCACCTTTGAAATGATCATGTAACTTCCTAAGTCTAGCACGAGAATACTGGACAAATGCTTGACCATATTCCAACGTCCTGGTTTCATCCAGACATCCCGTCATTGCTCTTCCTTTTGGAATAAATATTCTTGATTTTTTCCGCATATCAAGCAACTTCGATGCGCGGAATGTCTGCAGTATCATTGCTAGAAATGGCTCTGCATCCGGCTTATAACCGCATGCAAGCATTCCCTTCAGAACACGTGCGTTCTCTCCACCAGCCATCAACTCAAGTGCCTCCTGTGCTTTTATTGGATCGGTTAAAATAGCATCTAGTTGAGCTATAGCCTCCTTTTGCTTCCTTTCAAAAACTTGATCTTCAACCCCAAGGGTAGATAAAAGAGTGATCACTTCACGATTGAGAAAACAAGCCCGATACTTGGTCCAATCCAAAATATCCAAGCTAGTGTTAGTTGATTTGTACTTGGACATACTTCTCCTCAGTGACAATTTCATTGATGAAGTAGGATCAACAGCCACAACACCTTTGTAGCCTCCGTACCTAATCTGAAAGGCAGAAGGAGTAAAACTTCTAAGGCCAAGTTTCTGAGCTATGCTATCTGCCAATTCTGCTGAAATTTTCCCAATACCATCAGAGAAAACATAGTTGACTCCACCGCTTTTAACCTCTATATCAGGAATAATTTCTATTTCATGCCTATCAATGTTGAAACTTTCCCTCGATGAGCTGAAAGACTGGCCAAGCCTTGCAGCATATTTGGCCACATTCTTTATTTCACGAAAATCACCCATCCATTCTCTAATGCCTGCTGCTGTGAGCCCAGGTCTAGAAGCAAACATCCAAAGAGAACTCTCCCGTACTTGACTCTGTGAGAAACCAAGAAACTCAAACTTCTTAGATCCGATAGTTATGCCATTTCTTTGAACTGACAGTATCCTTTGATAAATGCTGGTTTGCCTCCCCTCAATTGCAGAAAATGCCCGTGGCGATATATTTGCAGAAAAAAGTTTATCAAGATCCTCGTCAACAAAAGAAACCCGAAGAAAGTTATCAATATCACCAGGATATTTGCGTAAAACACGATTGGAGAGATTCACTTCTGGGCCACAGAAGTACAATTTAGTAGGGGTTATCTGAACCCTACGTAAAAATACCAACCCATCATCTACAGCAATAGCAGGTGGTGTAGGAAGTCTGCCAGTGGTGAGGTATTTATGGTATTGCTCCTGGAGCCATCGTGCAGGATCATAACAGCATTCCTTCAAATGACTTATCTTCTCAAGGGCATGTTGTATGTATGCATGCGCAATACGAATTTTAGATGGATTGATCAGACGAAAGAATCTTGCATCAAGTGCTGGTCCAGGAAGACAACCATGCTGGACCAAGGAATTGACTTTAAACACAATGTCATATGGAAGTTCAGATCCTTGAGCTGCACTCAAAATAGGAACAAGATCTGACTTGCAACAGAAGGTTGATCCTTTTTCCAGAATGAAGTCGCCTTCATCTTCTTTGAAACAGACAAAATTTTCCTGAAAATTCGGAAGTTGGCTGTTGCGCGGAAGCTCCAAGCACAAAGCAGAAGATTGGCCTATGCAGTAAGATGGAGAAAAATCAACATCTCGAATCCACTGATCATCATTAGCTTCCTTAAAATTGCTGAGCTTACGCGTGTCTTTCTTAAAAATCTTGGGGCCTCCGAGCATCTACCAAACGAAAGAGGAAGAAGGTGTTAAACAACTATTACACGAATAAACAAAATAAACATTTTGTAAACTCAATAAATAGAACATACATACACAAGGTTTTCCCCACAGCATTTGAGAGTTGTTATTTCAAAAAATGAAGGCTTGAACTTTCTACAATCTACTCATCATGAATTCATACCAATCTTATACGATACAGGAAATCTTTGTGTACTTCGAACTTTCATCAGTTATCCAGCATGAAATGGAATTTAAAACATTTCAGAATTCTAATCAGATTCACAGTATCAAAATCAGGAACAAAACTCTCAAGTTTTCCAAACTTTGAGATATAAAACAACAAACACTTTCATGGAGGAGTCATTTCATAGCCAGAGACAAACACCACATTTATGTTAGAAGTGGCTTGAATCAGCATCTACAGTCTATTTTATTGCTGATAGAGTTTTTCTTCTTGTTTTTTTTTGGCTAAGTTGGTATAAGCTTACGAACATCAGCTGGATGTATCTTATGCCTAGAATAGATAATTGTGTGTAAGGGTTGCTAAATACTACCTCGAAAAATATGCAGCATGTGAGTCATGGCTCCCGTAATGATTCACAAATATATCATTTAAAACACGCAACTTAACATTTGATAATTACCTTGAAAGAATCTAGAGAGGAATTTAAACTATCAAACCTGGACGAGAAGATATTTCTTAGTTTTTCCACGAGGTCGATGCAGCTCAATTTGACAAACGTTCTCATATGATAGCTCGAGCTTGTAATTTTTTGAAAGATGCGTCAGAAAGAAATGGAATTTCCTCAGTTCAACACCAAATTTTACCGAAACATCTTTTTGAGTCCAAAGAACTGAGAATTTTTCCTTTGAAACCTGACATCCGAAGTGCAGTGTTATGTTATCCATGCTATACTGAGCCTGAATGGCCTTTCTCATTGGAACAGTATCGCGACACGCATCCCGCGCTTTCAGATAAGAATTACCATACCATAGACCTTCATCATCTAAGGACTTGAGCTTGATATTTTGAGCAGCTTCACTGGTTGTGAATTCAACTATAGCATTTGTTCTTGACCCTGCACGTTTTGGTTGTGCAACATGAACAGCTACAACTGTATCTTCACCAGAGTATTCTTCCAGAAATTCCTTTATGTCATCTGGAGGTTCAACAGTACGAAAACCATACAAGCTAATTGTCTTTGCCATTGTCTAGTCAACTTTTACTGCAGTTCATAGAGCACTGAATTAGTAATGCATGATCGTACAGTACCTCAATTTTGATTGGAACATAATCAGATTTGGAATTTTTGGAATTTTCATACGTGGAAATTTTCCAAACATGCCTTGAGGTTAATTAAAAAAAATTACTTCTTCATATGCTAAAGCAGTGACTGTGTATGGGAATGACATGAGAGGTTTGTATAATAACAGAATAAATACAGAGTGTGTATATAAGAATACAGTTTGTTGGTTTTCAATTACCGTAGAAAGCCGATGATTCTCATGGGGTTTAAGAATACATTTGATTGGTTTTCAAGAAAAGAAAACAACTGATTAGATGCAGCTTGATTTTCAAATACAGGTGTAATTTAATAGGAAAGTTAATAGTGATGATGAGCTCTCTAGGCAACCCAGATTCTTGGAGAAAAAGAAAATAGATCAGGGTGACTATATATTAACACCATTACAAATTAAAGACGGGTCATTAAAAATAAGAAAAGTAGACAAAACCAAAAGAAAGATGCGTCTTTTTCCCTTTCCATTAGCTGATTTTTCATGTGAATTGTTTCAGACACATAAAAATCAAAACAAGAGCGTTGTAATTTTAAACTGACTGCAATCCTAAAAGGTAGGAGTCAAATCCAGAATTTCAAGAAGCAAATGTATTGCTTCTGTTCACTCGCTTGCTAATGAAGCATTTTCAAAACTCTCCAACGCAAGCTTGTTACAACTTATTAGACGGATCCAACTAGCAGATTAGAAGGAAAGAAAGCAAAACATACCCACAGGATTTGGCGAGAAGGTAAGCGGGTGTTTTCCTTAAGTAGAGACAGCTTAGACAGTGAGTTTCCTGAACAATTAGAGAGTACTAGTCAAAAGAGGAACGTATAATACTACAAGTACACAACTAGACAGAGCCCAGGAGAAAAAATCCAATAAATAATTAATAATGAAACCTCTTTGTCACACGTTGAAATCAAAACCACACCAGTATAGCACAACCTTAAATATTACATAGAAATGTTTGTGTAACAAATTCAGGATTGATGTTTGTCCGTGGAACAAGAAGGGAGAGAGAGCTAAAGAAATGAACAAGGTTTTGTTAATTATACATGTACAGAAAATGACAAGTCTTACCAAGAGGTTGTCGAGATTAAAATAAATCAACAGGCAGGCCTCTACCATGAAAGAAAGCAGGAGCACTCCTAGAGCGCTATATATAGGCTTTTTACCCCCGAGAAGTGCAGACAAAGGAAAGTGCAAATACTGTTTGCAGTCCATTGCGGTAATTTTAATAATAACGATTATTTTTTAAAATATTTTTTATTTAAAAATATATTAAAATAATATTTTTTATTTTTTAAAATTTATTTTTGACATCAAAACATTAAAATAATATAAAAACATTAAAAAATTAATTTAAAATAAAAATAAAAAAATTAATTCCTTTCAAAAGTATTTTTAAAACAAAAAAACAAACCATATACTAGAAAAAGAATTTCTCAAATAAATAGGGAGACGGTTTAAGTAATATGATCAAGGGATAACTTCAAATAAGTCCCCCGTTATGATGCCACTTTCAATGACATCCCTCGTCTACCAATTCAAGGAATATTACTCCAGTTTCAGCTTAAGAAATTCATTAAAAAACATGTTTTCGAAACATTACTTGTGATAGTTATATTTTGGACACCAACAAAAAAAAATCCTTATATATCACTCTCCATCTCTTGAAATGTTGCAGCCTTATGAAGAACTAATTGAAACTATTTTATAAATTTCATTGAATTAAGCCGGATCATGGATTTTTTTTATGTCCAAAGTACAACCCTAACAATGCAGGTGATAAGAACAGGCTTGTTAGAGGGGTTGTTGAATTGAGACTAATGGTGGGGAGAACATTCATAAGGGTGGGATACTTTGGGTAACTTTGCTTAATTTGGTAGTTAGGGGATTTAATTGAAACTAATTCTATAGTTAGAGGATCGATTTGAAGTTATCACTGTTGTTAACTCGTATATATATTTATGCTGATCTACGAAAGCTTACGTAAGCACAACTGTGGGCCCGGTAAACTTCTTAGCACCTCCTATCACCCATGGGAATGACACGTTACGGGATCCTATTGGTTCAAATAGATGTCTAACTTCAACTTTTGTCCTATGAAACGAAAAAGCAGCGAACTAGCACTGTGCTTGAATTCTCTTTATAGTTTGGCGGTTAAGTTGCTTCCAGGTGCCGGCGTGCTTATCTTCCTCTGGGGGTAGACGAGGAAAATCTATTGTCACGGCAAGAGCAAGCACCACAGCGTCACACCAGAAATAGCCAGTGGTATGGGTGCGCGTCACAGAATCTCTATTTTTTTTTTTTTTGACATGGCAAATTGATTGGATGTTAACTCAGACTCTAAAAGTTCTCGAAACTTCTACTACGTTATTATGACTACTGTTATTATAAGTGTATTTGATATGATTGTGGTTGTTTTTTAAATAGCTTTTCATATCAAAATATATGTAAATAATTTTTTTTTAAAAAAAATTATTTTTAACACCAGCACTTCAAAATGATTTGAAAACACTAAAAATATATTAATTTAAAGTTAATAAAAAATAAAAAATTTTCAAATTTTATTAAAAGTGCTTTTGAAACGCAGAAACAAACAGGTTCCATGAATGTACTTAGGTTTGCCGATAAACCCAAAAACATAACTATAATAAGTAATCATCAGAATTAATTGTGTGGAATAAGGATGACTGTACAAAAAAAAAAAACCCTCTAGTACAACGATTTTATAGTCCATGAGTATTTGTTTTTATTTCATAATTAATTACATTTCTATGAGCACTAGCCTTCTCCCAAATCTCCAACATAAAGGCTGGGCAGGATATTTATAATTTAATTCCAAATAGAATGATAAAAATATATATATAAAAACACTCTTAATATATAGTGAACAGAGGTTTTAAGCGTGTTGTTTCTATTAATTTTGTTTTTCCAGTGTGCTCCAACAATACTTTTTTAAACGCCGGCCAGTCCAACGGAAAAGACATATCTGTGCTGTGTGAGCCTCCTCCTTTTGCAAGGAAACGCGTGTGTCCCCACAAACGATCTTCAATCAATGGAAAGTAGCCCAGAAAAGCAACAGTAATATTATTCAACTTCCCTTGCCATGGAAGCAGAGAATGGATACGATGGGATCATCCGATGCTTGACCCAAAAGTCTCGAGCGATGGAATTAATCTTTGGAATGACCCTTGCGTCGAAGGCAGCTCACGATAGCACTCCTAATTAGCTCCATGAACTTGTGTGGCAGTCCAAGAATTTGGATGCAACTTATCCAATAAGTTTGGCTTTCTTGTCTGCCGAGCAACTTCTCCGTAACTGCTTGCTAATCGAAAGTATCGGGCGCTCCCTCCTTTCTAAAACGCTTTGTGATATACCCGGGTGGGCCCCAGGCTAGCCATTCAAGCTTCATTCACTCTTTGTTCTAACTGCCTAGTTCTAACATCTTCCTTTACACGTATACGGTATACTCATTGTTATTCTAAGTTGGAATATTGAATTTTTCATTTTAGTTGCACAGTCAAATTTTCAGGGAGCTCGTGAATTGGAATTGTATTTTCCCCGAGTAAATAGATGTTTTTGTTTTATTATTTTTGATAATTATCGAATTTAAATATGGGTAATTTAGTATTTTTGTATAAATAAATTATTGTTTAATTTAAAAAAATAGTTGCGCTTGGCTTGGATTCTACCATGCTCTTTGGACAACACGTGCCACTTTATCCCGACGCCAAACTCCAGCATCTTTATTTCTAGGCGACGAGTGTGGCAAAAATATGTTGGTTTTTGCACCGGTGAACATTTTTTTTTCCTCTCTCGTACTTCATTTCAAAACAAGCCTTCGATTTATTTCAAAACAAATAAAGGTGAAGAATGCCATATTTATTTGTTGTTAAATAAATGGTGAAATTAATAAAAATGTGGGACACAATATGGGTGGTGAATGGTTTAATAGAACTTCAATACAAAGACAATAATATTCAAATCAAACAGACAACTGGATTAGGATCGAGGCCTTGCAATTTCATCCTTGTCTCGACGTTTGGAATAATTTATTAAATAAGGTTTTCTTAATGAGGTCGTTATATTACAAAAGAGGATCACTTCTATTAAAAGTCTACCATCATTAAAAGGGTAAAAAGTTTTAATTCTGAAGTGGGGAAAAAAAGGGAGGGAG
>Ga0325404_1005225_pt1 | contig 13690 bp, 7 predicted proteins | sample PopdelMetagenome_18_FD_205664 | JGI IMG/M metagenome (GOLD analysis project Ga0325404, IMG submission 205664) | Populus deltoides microbial communities from Bellville, Georgia, United States - Xylem-Control-R1 | ecosystem: Host-associated > Plants > Phyllosphere > Stem > Wood/Secondary xylem... | reverse complement strand
AAGCACCACATCATCCATGTTTAGAAATATTTATTTGAGTTAGATAAAGAAAATAGATATTTTTAGATCAAATTGCTTCAACTTGTTAGAAAGGCTAAATAAGCAATAACTGTGCACTTTTTTTTTAATGTTTTTTTTTCGAATTGTTTTTGGTTATTGATTTTTTTTAAATTGATCTTTACATTATGTGTGTTGTTGTAAAGTTGATATTTGATTTTATAAATATTTATTTTTATTATATAATTAAATAAAATATAATTATAGGATAATCAAAGTCAATCTAATGTATTGTTATTTTAATATTTTTTTTTAAATTTTTTTATTTTAAAGTTAAATTATATTCTTATCGTTATTCAAGTTGCTTTTTAACTTATAAAATTAATTAGTACATTATTTAATTAAAATTTCAAATTAAATAAAGAGTCAAATAATTTTTTATAAAAAATTAACTCCCTTGTCCGAATTTAATAACACTGTTAGCATTTCTTTTACATTTTAAAAAAGCTGGTCTAAGCTCTGGCAACGGGCGGACCAGTGTACTAGTAAATTCTAGAGAGAAGGAATAGACGGGTATTGACCCGTTATAACACGGGTCTATCCTTGCACCGTTCATAGCCTTATAATAGGCGGAGCGCATTATTATTCCGGTCCATTTATTGTGTAGTTTTTATCTATGAAAAAATCAAATAAAATAACCAATTAAATTACTTAATTAATTTCTACAGACAAATCGAGCATATTCAAACAAATCTGAATATCTGCTGTCCTGCTTTGCCCTTCCTCATAAGATGTGGGCTGGATTCTTACATCCAAGTTTGGTTTTTTTTAGGGCTCCTGCCTCCTTTTACTAGACAAGAGAATACTGCCATACAAACTCGCGTCTGCACATATTTGCTTGCAATGGAAGATACCGACTCACAGGTGATGATTACTCTGGCAATAGAGCAGAGGATGTTAAGCCCATGGTTGGGATGGACGGTCACAGCCTTCTGTTGGCTGTGAGTTTTTATGGGGATTTTGGTCTTGTGAAACTGCGCAAGTTCATGATTATAATCAAAAACTTCCACACATATGCAGGAGCTCACCTCGCAGAAAAACAAGTATTCAAGTTATCTTGGTAGATATCTGAGCCTGGGTTTCTGCTGGGGCTGAAGTGGTTCTTCAGTGGGGTCGAGGATTCATGTGCTTGGCATTTTGCAGATTTTCATTTACTCTTCATTCACTCGTTGTTTCCAAATTTATTCCTCTTCTCCAATGGTGTTGACATTCCCAGATTCTGCAGGAGCTAACTTGGCCATTGACATATAAATGTTTGTCAGGACAGTGGCATCCTATTTTTTTTGGAGAGGAAGAAACAGGATGCGCAGGGTTACAAAGGGTCAGTTGCTTCAGGCTTGATATGTGATGATGGACTGGGGACAATATATATCTTCAGGCAATCCCATCAATTTTTGGGATCAATCCACCTATTTGCAGGCGGTTTGGATCTTCTTGGAGTAGCTGAGCATGGAAGTTTCATTGACCAAAATGGGGGTGTGTGATCAGCTTTTGTTCATTAGAGGACAGCTCGAGATCTGTGACCCAGTCTCTTACCTCATCTTCTATCACAACAACTTGCTCAGGCATGGTTGTTCCATTGACCTTCTCTAATCCTGCACTGACTTTTGTTGTCAGCAATAATCCATGTTAATTTGTTTTCATATAGCACAGCCAAATGGATATATTTAACTACAAGTTTTCCAATTCGTGGTCACAAGTCAAATTTAAGTAAAAATTTTCAGAATATAATCGCTCATTTTGTTTTTAACCCTAGCCCTCTTTGGGATTGCACTCAAATATCAAAATTGGATTTATTTTTTTAATATTTTTGGATGATTTTAATATTTAAAATAAAAAATATTATTTTAATATATATATTTTTTAAAATTTGAATTAACAATCCTCATCACACTTTACAAATAGATTTAATTAACTCTTGAATATCAAAACTAAATTCACAGTTTGATCGATTAAAAAATAAAATATTTACACTTGACCTACATAACTAAATCCATGAAAGTTTTGCTTTTGATAACATAATTATATGATATGAGATTTAGAATTTTAGATATGATAGCCAACCTAATTTTAGTAGCATTTGGCTACAACGTAAGAGAAGGAGGCAGGAAAGAGTAAATTCACTGTAAAATTGTTTTAAAATATATTTGTTTGATGGATTTGTCCTAATCCTTCGAGTCAAACAACTAATGTATTTTCTGCAAACTGTGTCTTCTATCTTAAAACAAGGCAAGCCATGTTGAAGTGCCCACATGACATCTGACTGCCCCTACCATTTGCAACCGAAAAAAACTGAAACCGGCCTCAAAACAGAAGGACAAGTTGGAAGACGATCAATCGAACATAGGAAAAACGAGGAAGAAAAAAATGGCATCACTTGCAACCCATTTGTGTGTCACTCTTCTCCTTCTCCCTATAGGCATCCACCGTCTCTTTTGCTCGTCTTCTCTTTACCTCAAGAACCCATCTCTTTTTAGATCCAAAACATGGTACCTCTCTGATCCCAAATGGAAAAATCTTGATTTGTACGTCCTCACCGTAGCCCTCCCTATTGCTTCTTTTTCTTTAATCTTTCTTTTCCTCTCCATTACTACTGGTCACACAACTTACCGTTTCTCCTTCTTGCATGAATCATTGCTTCTTTTTCTTTACTGGGTTTTGGCAATTTTGTTCGTTTTACGTGATGCCATTGACCCTGTAGTCATTCTTGATAATTTCTTGTTTGTGTTTGGTGGGATTTTGTTTTTCGTAGAATACTCTTTTATTGGTGAGGGCACTTCTGGTCTTGTTGTCGAGGTTGTTTATGGTTTGTGTGGTGATTTGAGTCTTGTTTGTGGGTTTTGTTGTTTGTATTTGGCTATTAGGCCTGGCGCATTTTTTGCTGAGTTTTGTTTCTGTTGTGGGTTGGTTTTGAAAGGGACTTGGTTTTTGCAAGCTGGGTTGTGTTTGTATACTGATGTTTTTGGTTTTAAAGGGTGTCATGAGATTGAGATTTTGCCTGGAAGTGGAAATGTTGAGTTGAAGTGTGATCTTGAAGAGGATGGGTTGAGGGGTGTGGCATTGGTGAATTTGATGTTTGTTGGGCATGCAATCGTGGTCTTTCTTGTGAGTTTGGGGTTGTTTGGATTGTTGTCAACTAATAGGGATTTGAGGCATGGTGAAGCAAGTGGTCCTTTGCTGGCAGGGCTTGATTCTGAGAGTGCTTTGATGCGGGCGCTTCCTGAATTTGAAGTGGAATGAAGTGTATGCTCTTCTTTTTTTATTTTCTTGCCTTTTTCCCTGTATTGATAATACACAATTTTGGTGTTTAATGGAATTGAATCGATTGTTTGTTTATACATACAAGGCAATGGTGTTCTTTTCCTGACAAGCCTTTGCTGTTTACACACAGAAATTGGATACTAGATTGTCCTTTTATTGTCGAATTACCTTTTATCAGTAAATGAATATGTTTTTTTTTTTTTTTTTAATTTATTGTTTTCATTTATTTAATAGCGCTGGCAATACAATCAGAACTTATAAGACTAATTAAGGTGGATAGACTTGCTTTCATACTTGTATATTTGATTAGAGGCCATAACGTTATCGTGCAAATAGCCAAATACAGCTTCAATTCTGTAGGAAAATGAAAGCAGTGTTCAGACGAAATGTCATATATTATCATGTGCAGAATCGGTTGGAATTTTTTTATTTCCTTTTTGTTTAGCAGGACATGCTTCTAAAGTTAAGTTCCTCTATTCTTGCATTTAGGTACAGTAAAAAAATACATTTTGTAATCTAATAAAGAGTACAGACATGGATGGATTGCCAAACATTGAAGCAATTTGAGCTCTTGTTTTGTTGTATTCTGTATCTAAAGTTTAGATCACTTGCATACAGAATGAATTTGAAACATATTACCATTTTCTGATATGATATACTGGAAACAATCTCAGAATCATACACACACACGCCCACGCACACACACATGTTATGAAATGTATGTGATATAGAAAAAATGCCTTGATCCTTATAATGCCTTACAAACATGTGCTTGCGTAGATTACCCTGACATGAGTATCATTTTCTGCCTCCTTCAATGGGCAGGGGCAGCAAGGATTTAGGGATTGAGGGGCCAAAAAGAATGTGTCTATATATTTGTTAAGGGCTTCTAGATCTGTTCCTGCTTGTGGGTAAAGGCTGTTACTTTGTTATGCGGTAAGTAACCAGTAAATAATTTTAGGAAACGGTTGCTGGAGTTGCCTATTGGCATCAGTAACATTTGTAGCATAGTGTGGGCCTCCAAATTGCGGGAAATAGATAGCTTGTTACTGTTTTGTGTTCCTCCCAAATGCATTGTTTCATGTTGTTGTTATGAATGATCACATTTGATTAACTCTAGTAATTCAACTGGATGATAATGGCCACAGATTCTTTACACCTCTGAAGTGATCAAGTGTTAAAGTTCAACACTTTAGACAGGTGGGTTTTGATTTTTCTTTCATATGGAAGTAAATACCCACAAGCTTTAAAAAATTTCAGTTCTGCAGTGACTAAGATTTCATCTCATGAAAGTATGTAGTGGCAACACAGAGTATCTTTCAATGAAATTTTGGATTCTAGGCAGAAATATCATGGGATCTTTGATAATGATGGTTGGATTTTTTATATTCCTTTGTGTCACTATCTTTCAAGTTGAAGAAATTGTTGTTTTTGTGGATAAAATGCATGAAGTGGAGCTGTTACTTCATGATTTTTATATCTTCAATGATGTCTTTGGAGACAATTAGAAGGTCTTGAGAATTTGACTTCAGATTTTGAACATGGTAAAACGTAAGAACTTTTATGGTGACTTGAATTCACTGACGGACCATGGCCTTACCAATTCATGTGTTCATAACTGTTGAACTCAGGTGCTAATGCTTTGCTGGAAAGCTTGTTTTCTCATTCTCCCATTCCACTCCTCACAAAACCATAATCTTTGATTATCATGGAACCTTTATTTAATATATTTGTTGTAGGAAGCTGAAATTTATGTCCCCCTCCCAATTTTTTTCCATCAAAGTGTGCAAAGAAATGGAATGTGATTTTCCTTCCAGTGATCTGCTTGCAAGATGCTTTATTGAAAAACAAGCTGTTGTAGCATGAGAAGGATCTGGCATTCAGAAGAGGAAGAAGTGATGCAGGAGCAACATCTGAGTCATATGTTAAATTTGGTTGGTACTATAGCATGCTACTGAAGAAAGACTTATCTGAATGTGCCCCTGGATAAAAGAAGAAATGAGTCGGAGAATAGATGTGATTCAAATCAAGATGTTTCTAGTATCCTGTAAGCAAAATTGCTTAACTTTTCTAAAAATACAGTTTTAGATGATGAGTTTTTCTCAGGTTCTGATGTCCGTTTTGTGCTAACAAACGAGTACTTTCTACATGTTATACTTTTGTTGCTATCTCTCTCTGTCCCACAGACACACGCACTCAAGCATACCCATGCAGGCTTGTGTGCGCACACACTTTTTACCTTTTCTAGTTCAGTTTTCATCCACATTTATCAGTAAACACACAAGTCAATTTGGAAATTATATTATCATTTTTGAGAATTCTCAGCAGCAAATGATGTTGTTGGCTTTTGACCTATAAGGTACCAGATGCTTGTCTTCTGGTTTAGTATTTTAATGTTCGGTTAAGTCCTCAATTACTGATCTACCTTGGAGGTTTCTTCCTCTCGTCTACCAAACTGGAACTGTTGCAACTGCATCCTATATTAAAGGAACATAGGAGGTTTTTCTTTTTTCAAAAATATTACCATTTCTTGGTAGTTGACTTCCCTTGTTAAAATTTTTGACATTGTGATTTTCATGTATATTTATATACCTATTCCTCAACTATCATTCTGCTTATCAGTCTGGTTTGTTTACCTCATTCATGATTTTGCCTATCCATTTTGCTTGCCCGGCATGTTCCACTTTAGAAGGTGAAGCAAATAGAAAAATCTTAGGGCCTTATTGCACAACTAAGGTTGCTTGAAGAAATTTAGACAACCTGGTTTTTCCTTTTTCACCAAGGTGGAGGTATAGCTGATTAAGAAAAATAAAATAGGGAAGGTTGTTGGAGAGGTCCTGTATAGCATGCGCGCACGCTGGGGGGGGGGTGCTGGTGAGGAAGAGTTATTGTACTGTAGAAGGGATGAGGGTATAACTATGGATGTCAGGATGTGTAAATAAACAAGTCAAGTCTGTATAAGAAACATGTACATAATTGGGATGGTGGGGGTGACTCCTGTTGAAGGGAAGTTAAAGGAGAAATTAGGATGATCTACTCTCAACATCAAAATCTAAATGAACTGATGAGGAATGTGATCACGTTAAGTATTAGGACAGACAAGGGGGGTGTATGGAAAAAATGCCATGGGTTAGAGTGATAAAGAATGGTTTAGCATCGTAACAATTTATGAAGAATCTTACCTAAAATAGATCTGGATGGAAATTCATGGAATTGAACCTAAATAGTTTAAGATTATTGAAAGAAGGAAAGGTTATTGAGCCAAGACAATAACAAATAAACCGAAAATGTCTTGAGTTGAAGTTACAAAAAAAAAAGAATAAAAACAAGAAATTGTAGCTTTAAACAGACTGGAATGAAGGGAGGGATTTAGTATTCTTTAAGTGGCCCCACATATGAGAAATCCTATCTATCATCTTTTAAGTGGATATAGTGGAATCATACATCAGTAGCTTCAGTTCTTTTGGTGATCTAGGTAGTGTACCCTATTGGAGTCATTTGCAATGTAAATGTTCTAATGTTGTTCTAGTTGGGGCACGCAGTAGTAAGCTGAACTGAAGTTCAACTACATAGGTTCATCTGAAATTCATGGTTCTACTGCCCTGAAAAGCAGGTTTTGCTTGCTATCTAATGATAATTACCTTTCCTTCTTACAGGTGTCTTCATAGAAGGTTTGATGACAAGGGTGTGCTTATGAGGAAGGAGATAGCAGCCGAAACTTTAACAAGTAGTAAGAACTAGAATTGTGTGCAAAGCATAGTATATGTCTACTGGCTATGATAGATTCCAGTTTATTAGCCACAGAAATAATGCTTCAACTGCTATTTGTTGCTGTGTTACAAGGTTCAGCAAAAGAAGGAAATTTATAAAAGTCTTCGTTCAAGACTGTCAGAAAAGCAATGACAGTGGCTGAAAATATCTAGTAAGTTTCTCTGACCTCTTTATATAGTTTAATATGTAAATCAGATTTTGAATTCTAGTTATAAACACATTAATATGTATGTCACATTAGAGGAAGTTTCATGAGTTTAACTAATCTTGCTTTTCTTTTTCCTGTTGTGTATGAACTGATATGAACTTCAAACTTCTCATTACAGTGTCATTGTCAATATGGTTAGATACATTTAATGATAGGCCAGATGGCTCTTGAAATTGCTATATTGCTATTGTCACAACCTTAGTAGATTAGAGTAACATGCAGCTTTGATGTACTTCTACAAGACAAACCCAAGTTATGATAGAAGTTCACATCTGGCACAAAAATACATCTGATAAAAAATAAGAATATATAACACGGAGTTTAAATTATTCTAGTTTAGTATATCCCAGTGGAGAAGAGAACTTTGGGATTGTCAACCATCGTCTACGAAAATGCCGAAATCCATGGATTTTAATCCGAAAACGAATTTGCATGATCTTCCTGGTTAAATCACGACATCTTCTTTTGAAGTTTTTTGGTTTTGATAATCTTACCAGTTTTCCACCATACCTGCTTTCTGCATGTGCTGGAAAACAAACAAAACATGAATGTTAGCTAAAAGTAAAAGGAAACCTATTTGCCACTTCTTTCTTAACCAGCACTCTTGTCATCATTCTGTGTGATTTCTCTAAGTATCATATATATAATGGGATGTCTTGTGGATTAGTTAAGTGTTTTTGAGCTTGGCATTCATCAAAATATAGAGACCATCCGGTGCCTCTATGTGAAGCAAAAGAGAACTCTCCCTTGTTCTTTTCTTTAATTTTCTCTCTGATAACATAAATGACCTGAACACTTTACCTTTGACCTTCTTAACATTTCCATTTTCTTCCAATTTTTCCTCGTGCAGGACCTGCAAGTTGCAGCAAGAAAATTAGTCTTGCTGTCCTCTTGTTGAGGGCTGATGTATTATTGACTCACGATTGCTTTTCTTGCAATGTGGAGTTGCTAGGTTAGATCCTAAATTACCTTTTGGAGTGCAGGGGAAGAAAAATAAAAATTGAAATGCAACAGTTAATTGTTCAATAACAAGAGAGGAAAACTGTAGTGCTTTTTGGTTATCTGAATAAAGTTTACTAAGAATATGATGCTACTTCTGTTAGGTTTTGTCAGCACCTCAACCAAACTTTCCAAACGCTTTTGCATCCTTCTTTGTATGAAACCTCTGGTGCACTATAAGAAAAAATCTTGTCAGCAAAGGACGTATGCACTATTAACTCCCGTGCTTAACACCCCTCATGCCCAAAGAACATCAGAAATAAATAAAAGAAAAAACCTTGATAGAAAGTATTACCTTTACGTGGTTTTTCACGTAGGCATAGAAGTTTAATAGACTCCATACAGTTTTGTCTAGTTTTTTACCTTCAACATGGCGTGAAGAGATATCTGGCAATATGGCAGCAAATATGTTAGCTTAAACATGCTCAAGGAAAACAAATGCTTATTAATATCCAAATGAAAAGTTTCATGATCAATGAATTTAGTTTCTATATTTCATGTATCAAAATTATAACTAGTTGTCAAGCAAATTTTGTATTTTCAATGATAATTATTGCAAAATGATGGAATTGTTGTTTAAGCCACTTTATGCATGGTTTGTGTTCAGTTATGAGCAAGGGGATACCAAAAGAGACAAACCCTCCATTGGTGCTTAAATCTTCTAAAGGTTCTCCTCTCAGTTCTGGTGGAGGAATGGGTGACCAGGTGCAAGGTGGAGCTTTAGCCCATTTTTCTGAGCTGCCCACATCCATGAGTTCCTAATCCCAAAAGTAAAAGGATAAAAGGTAATAAAGATACCATCATTTCTAAATACCAACAAGAGAACTTTGGGACCAAAAATCAGTTAATGTCTCTGATGTTAGAGTTTTGCAAACCTGAAAGAAGGCTGTCGCAATAATCACATCTGAGTGCTCTCTAAAACGCATTGGGAATACTGCTGTGATTTTTTGTGGCTGTTAAACAAAAAAATTACTTTAATTTAGTAAACTGGAGTCAAATATGTGTGGTAGTCAAAATTTGGTAGTGGTGCTGTTGCCAATTCTAAATAGTGATCTACTTCAGTTTTTATTATATCAAATAAGTGAAGACGGTGGCTTTTAGCGGATATGAATCTTAATCAAACATGTCCATCTCTTAGCATATTATGTTTTGATATCTTTATTTACCTTGCTGTTTTGTGGAGATTTTCATAAAGGACATAAAAGGTTGGATTTAGCTGAAAACTAAGTTGTTTGATCATTTAAAATGGCTTGAAATGTGACTGAAATGCCAGAACTGTTTCAAGTGTAAAACTTGGCCAGATTCCGAGCAAGGCTAGACTGCCAAATTGGTAATGAGTTTATTTACCTTACAAGTTTCTGGCCAGACTGTATTTAAGCATTTCTAGAAAGATTTTACAAAACTCAGAAATCTTGAAATCAAAATCTGGCACACTGTCATTGGAAGTTATTAGTAGACTGACAAAGTTGTTATCAAAATCAGTCTTTCACTATGATAATACTTCATCAAGTCTAATATTGTCCCTTGGGGATTGAGACCTTAATTAGAAGAAGATGGTGATTGCATGAGCGGTAATACCTGTCTGATGACATAGAAGGGTTCTCTTGGGTGATAGACAAGTTTAATTGGCTTATTCATTCCTTGGGATGTATCCTGGGAGTTGACATTTCTCAACATTTCTTTCAGCTGGGAACTTAGTATAACTGCTTGCACTGATGAAATTTGTGTAATCACTTTTTCAGAGTCTGGAAAAGGAAAATATGTATCAGCATGGTTATGAAGTGTGGAAATTTGATAGCCTGGTATGAAAATAGACAAAAAATAAACATCTCCTATTAGGATTTTGTTATTTCCTCTTTCATTCCTTACAAAATGCTTAGATAATTTTTCAAGCACCAACAGAACCAGAGGTGGCCCTTGTTTCAAAGCAAAGATCAAGATGTTAATTTCATGCTTCAAAATTTTGAAGATTGCACTGGCTATAATGACAAGTCATTTAGCATAAAGTTTCTTTAGCGCTAATTCTAATTAGTTTTATGATCTTGAATTGAATGCCATGTCTATATTTAGTAGAAGCCATATGTTCAAATCCTTTGTTCAACTCTATTATTATTTCAACTCCCACCTAAACATATGATACTATTTTCTGAGTTGTTGACTTCTTTTCAGGAGTATTATCAGGTAATCTTTTTATTTCCTACATTCAAGTGTCATGGAAAACTTTGTATGGATGTCTTCAAATCCTGAGATTGTGAATGGTGGTACTTGGCTGAATCAGGAATTCTGTTATTTAAGAGGAAATCTATTTCAATGCTACATTTTAGTTGATCAGAATGGTTGGTGTTGTTTGTCTAGTTTGGGTGGTTAAACTTTTCTTTGTACTGTTATTCTGTCTTTGCTATAAACCCTGAACTCAGATTTACTGCATACAGTTCTTGTATTTCTTGTTTATGTTAAGAAATTGCACAATCATCTCATTCAAGCTCCAGCTTATTTTCTTTTTTCAAGGTAGCCTCCTATCAGAAATTTAACATATTTCTCCTTTCATGTGTGCAGTTCAGTCTTCTTTTGTAGATGGAGATTTTGAAACTTTTTTTTTTCTCTGTAAACTCCATACTGATACTATCGTATACTGAAAGCTATTCTTAAATTTTTTGGTGAATAGAAGGAATAACATGCTTAAATGCAAGATAGTACTATTATGTGTCACAAAGCACCAAGCATTTTTTTTTAAAAAAAATTGTTGATTTGAAGAAGTAGCCAACCTTTTCCAATTGGAACCTTAGCAAAATTTAGCTTTAGGGTTAGCTGATATCCTTCTTTTGCAGGTTCAACAATCTCCACAGCATCCGAGCAAACTTGTTTTACCATCTGCATGGTGTACGATGACAACCCGTATGATAGCAGGGCTCCTTGGGACAGTAGTGGAGTTGATATTGACAAGTAGTTATGTTGTGGATCAGCTGCTGAAGACTGAATATTACAGGATGATTATCAGAATAGTTCTCAACATTTTGTTGACAGCCTATATATATGTTGACAGGTAGTGGGCATGTGCTTTTTGAGTATGCACTCAGCCATTAATCACAATCATTTCTAGAATTCTTGCATATTTCTCGATGTTGAGTCATTCCAACTATTTTTCAAGTCAATTTCTGGGACATTCTAATGTGGTGTCAACTACAATCGGTTGCATCAAGTAGAAAGTGAGTGTTGACACAAGTTACCTGTAATAAATTAAATTTTCATGCAAAGAATGCAATAGACTAACCTGAACATGGTATTCCACAGACCCAAATTCATACAAGTGATGGTCAATCTCCACAGGCTTCTCAGCGCTATCATGAAAGGAAGCACATCAATTTTCAACATAGTTTTTGTTTATCATCCTTGCAACTTAAGATACAGTATTTGCTACTTGGGATGTGAAGGAGAAGAAAGAAACTTCAAATTCGTCCAGAGCAATGAAAGCCTACTACTTTCAAGGGTAGCATTTTCCGAGTTTCCTTTTCCTTTCCTCTACTACTAGAGAATGGATATCTAGAATTGCTTCCATTTTCTATTTTTGTATAAATATGCTGAAATGGTTCCATAGACTTTGGAGACTTTTTACATTAGAACTTTAGAAGTCCATGAGATACCTTAGCAGAACTTATCATTCATTTATTTTTTACTTTCCTGCCTTTTATTTCGGGTAAGCCAATGATAAATCATCTTGTACGGAGAAGTTATCTTACAGGGAAGAAATTTAATTAATTGAGACATGCGATTTGTGGAATTTAGATAAATAGTTCAGTGCTTGGCTTTGTTTCGTATGAAAGGTTATATGTTGAGTTCTCAACTGTTTTGCTTTCTTCAGTGATATGATGTCATCAATCATAGATCATGGTTTGATCTCAGCCATGAAGCTGGGGAGAAGCATTTCATCTTTTATTATGTTGCATGCTCACTCATTTATGTGGCTAACCTAAAAGAAACAGCCCATCACAAGCTGTTTCAACTTGAGGGAGCTGTTCAGCTTTACCCCACCCACCAACTATTGCGTTTCATTGCTTATCTACCTGGAAAACACATTCTATTTTATCCACCAGACAATTATAGAGTCATCATTCAAGAGGAAAGCTAACTTCACCCTCCCTGTTTAGCCACAAAATCTCATGTTTTCACAATAATATCTTGGGAATATACATTCTTATGTCTAGATTCAATATTTCATCTATCTAGAAATTTAATATTGAAGTTATCCAGGTTCACGAGTGTGAGGGTAATGAATCCTTGAAAACCTACATTTGAAAAAAAGAAAAAAGCTAGAAGAGGTGATAGGCATCCCAGAAAGACTTACCGGTATAGCTTGAGCAGGATCTCCCTGAGCGCGGGCGACACCCTATCAAAGCATGCCATGTTGAAGAAACCTCTCTCAAGCCCTGCCTCACATGGTGTTGGAAATGAACTGAGATGTTCAACTTTAAATCCAAATGGTTTTGTCCATATCTATGAAGTTTGAGTAGAAAGCAAGTTGAAGTCCTGCCATCATTGTTTAGCAACCCTTGAAGCAAGTACCTGCCATCATCACTTCCCTCTCATTTCTCCATCCTTCTTCTGCTTTGTTGTTTGTAAAGTACGCATAATGGATCACCTGTCCACACCCTCCCACTGTAAACTTTTCTTTTAGGATTTTATATCATTAATAAGTCTAATAATACTTGCATGAGCCATGAGCTTCGCTTGTAAAAGCACATATACTCAATTTGCGTGTGTTGTTTGCGAGTCACACAATTTCAGATTAGAAAATTCTTCTCACGTAACCACTGGATTTTCTCCACCCATTTTTCCTAGCTCCATTCATAATATAATATCGTTTCTTTTGCTGGTTGTCCTTGCAGTAATTTAGGGACTGAATTATTATGTACTCCTTTTCTTTTGAACTGAGGAAGCTTTGCATCAGCTTGATGATCATTTATGGCACTGTTTAATCTATCAATGAAAGTGCCAGAAAAAAAAAAACAATTGTAAGATTATACGATGCTTCATTTCTTATTTTTTTCCCCAAAACATTTCATGTAAATATATATGAAAAACTGTTAAAAACAAAGTCAATAGATAGGGAAAGATGAAACAAATGCATGCTTTGACTCAAATAAATATAAATGCATTCTACAATGAATCTAAAAAGAAAGAAAAAACCCTCATAAAACCACAAATTACTAACAATTATGAGAATAACACCGATCTAAAAGCTAATTAGAAAAATAAAATAAATTACAACACACAGGACTAATAATTGATGAATTATAATTAATTCAACATACTGTACAAACAAAAATTGACCTTCAAAAACTATATATAGATGACCTAGTACTAAGAGTTTGGAATTAAGAGATTTACTTTTACTGT
>Ga0325404_1005218_pt1 | contig 13703 bp, 6 predicted proteins | sample PopdelMetagenome_18_FD_205664 | JGI IMG/M metagenome (GOLD analysis project Ga0325404, IMG submission 205664) | Populus deltoides microbial communities from Bellville, Georgia, United States - Xylem-Control-R1 | ecosystem: Host-associated > Plants > Phyllosphere > Stem > Wood/Secondary xylem... | reverse complement strand
TAATGACTTCTCTAGATAATTCAATATAAATGAGAAGAGAAAAAACACTATGAAGATTGAAATTAACCTTGATCTTCTATATTAATAACTAAAGATATAGAAGCTTCCTTTCTTTTAGTCTTTGGAAACGAGTTCTCTTTCTTTGAAACAGCATGCATAACACCTTGAGCACAAAAAGTGCCTGGATTCAGTGAAGTCGGAATACCTCATCCAGCTCCTTCTCCGGTTTCTACTTCATAACCTTTCTACTTTTGTGACTCAAACTTTATAAAATCATCAGGGTCTTATACCAATCTAAACATATGACAATCTCTTTCAATCAAGGAATTAGAAGATGAATACAAGATTTATGCAATAAAGATCGAAGACTAATATATAAATATATATGTAGTTTCCTTCCCTGTGGATCATTATTTATAATCTGACTAGTGTAATTTCTACATAATTAACTTACAAATCAAGTTGGAGAAGGTATAAATTCACCGGTTATGTCGTTGTCACTCGGAGATTTCTTGATCTTTTTTTGCAAATCTACAACAATGGTACTGGGAAATAGTGCCTCAATTTCTTGTGATAGATCAAGCTGTAGAATTGTACGTGCCTTTGGTGGCGATGCTTTTCTTTTCCTTGATAGGAACGGCTTGGGTTTTCTCGGTGCAGGTGGGCATTTCGTGATAGAAATCTTGTGATCCAAAGATGTTGGAGTTTTGAATCCGTCGTCGTCGTCGCCAACAACATACGTTTCCATCAGAACTGCTTCTAAAGACGGCTTTTCAATAGAGTTGGGATCTAAAGTATTGTTGCATTCTTCTGGGCTCTCATGATGTACTTCGCTTTTGGCTTCTTGTCCTTGAAGCTGTTGAGGAGGATCAGAATCTCGTGAGGTCGTTGCATGACTTTCTTTTTGAAATTCTAACATGGGTCTCTTACTCAAGAAGTCGAGTTCTTTCTCTTCATTGTTTTCTTTGACAATAAACAGCTCTGAACTTGACATACTTATCGAGAAGGAGGTTTTTACAACAAATTCGAGAACACGAGGATAAGCTACCATATATTAATGCAGATCATGGGAGAAGAAATAAGACGTATAAAAAAAGAAAAAAAAAAAAGGGAGGGAGGGAGCGATTTTGTTACAAATATCCCAGATGGATTGGACTATAACCGTCAAACTACCCTATTTTTGTGTTTGTTTAGTCATGATTCCTCTCAGATAGCTAGATTTTCAGTTTTTCCTCTCTATTCTTCTTCTTCTTCAAGAGAGAGAGATGGGACAGGTTTATAGCTGAGGTGAGCTCTTAAAGAGGGAAGGATCAGATTGCATAGGATCCTTCGCCAAGGAAGGAGGCTTCACCCTCCACATTCACGGACTTGTTTCCCTAATTATTAAACATCAAAACTAACAAGTCAAGTTAGCAATTATGTTTGACAAAAACCAGCCGTGCACTAATGAACCTCGCTGAAACAATCAATTATTAGCAGTTAGAAATATTTAAATGGTTTTGTAGGCATACTGGCGTACATAGATATAGTTATATATATTAATTGAATAATAAATTAATACGTCCAAGATTCCAAAATGATTTAATTTTATTGTTAATTCTTTCACTCCTTTTAAGTTCTTTTTTTTTTTGTTAAATAGATTTAAAACTCATATCCTACTTATTAATGTAAAATTACACGATCTCATTATATCCTGCTTAATTAATTATAAATTAATATCAGTACATATAATTAACTCTCCGGCCCATTATATATGCAGATGTCCAAATCGTATAAGGTGTAGTGTAAGCATCACACAGTCCCCCCTGCGTTAGATTTTTCCAAGCTTCGGATTCCTTCAAGGCGTTGAGATTTGGTAAACCTCCAGAATTACCTACCCGCCATTAAACCCCTCTAGTCTAATTACATACCCACTATCACATGAGCTCCCTGGCTTTCCTTTCTTTCACGTATTCATCCATAAATCAATTTAAATTACCATGAAATCATAAGAAGTGGCAGCAAGACTTGGGATATGATTTACTTTGTAGAAAACCACTTCTACAAATAATATTGTAATATTATATATATTTGAAATTATATATGACTACAAATAAAGCATAAACTCTGTTTTGTTTTGTTAATCACAAAATTATTTCTAAATTAAAATTGTAATATTGCCTTTTCTTGTATTCGAAAAACACAAGGAAGTCCCAAGAGATGTGGCGTCATGACAAGGGGCTTGAGATCTGCATAGTAGATATTGAGTTCGAATCAGGACGTGTATTTTTTATAAAAGTTTGGAACAACTGGGGTTTTACTTACTTATCTAGACTCATAAAATACGTTTTCTGAAAATAGAGTTCGCTCGAATAAAAAAAAAAAACATAAGGAAAAGCTATAGAAAACAGCTTCGTTTGTTGATGACGCTGGTTCTGAATTAATCAACACCTTCAAAGTTTGTTGAAACAGTGAGTTAAAAATAGTCTCTGCTGTCTTTTTCCACGAATTGCGTATTAAGATTTGTTGCGGGATAAAGTACCGCTCGTGGATTAAGGATTTCTTCATGGTTTGATGAATCTAATGACAAAGACAGGGTTGATGTTCTTCAGCAGGCAAGGCCATCAAGTTAGAATAGCGAGTCTAACATGGAGAAGACAAGACTGATGATGGTCTTCAATATCAAAACTCAGTTTAATTTTGCTTACAACAAAATTTGATTTTGGGTTTAGAGGTCGGGGCCAGTGTTTTTTTATTGAGCAGAAAATTCGTAATATTTAATATAAAAGCTTTTTAATAATAATAACAATATTGTAAATAATTATATAATTTTTTTGATTTTTTTTAAAACTACAGTGAGATTTAAAATATTATACTATTTACAAGGTTCAGGATGTAAATTATACGGGTAAGTGAAAAACAACATAACTACATTATGCTTTTTTCATTTAAATCCAATCCATTTTTTTCCATTTTATTTTTAATAAATACCTCTATTACACACACACACACATAATTTTTTGAGTAATTAATAAATAAATAAAAACTCTTCATTTTGATAAAATCATTGTTGGTGTGATAATTTCCTCTTTTTTTTCTGTTATCATTTATTTTCAAGTCAAATAAATGATAAAAAAAAAATCACACGTGCCTTTATACTATCAATTTATCTTTGTGACAAACTTTGCCTTATGGTAATATATATTTTATTTAAAAGTAAATTTATGATTATATGTCCGAAAATGTATTTAGATATGAAGAAAAGTTCAGATTTAAAAAGACAAAGTAGGTGCAACTTATTTGTCAATTAAAAAGTAAAAATGTTTTTCTAAGTCAAATGCTTTAAAATATAATATCGTTACATTTTATTCATAAAAAATTTAATAAATTTTTTTTTTCTAAGAAAACTGACGGGGGATGAATTCGTTGAGGAAAGAATAGTATGGGAAAAAGCAGCAAATGTTTGAAGTTTAGGGATTGATTTGTTACTAATCATATAGGTTGATCCTCGTCAATCTAAATTCGATTGACGAGGATCAACCTATATGATTAGTAACAAATTGGATTCGTGCAATATAAATGGGCCAACAAATTTAGATTACTTAACTGGGCTGATTTGAAAGACTTTGGCCCCTTCGCCTTTCTGGTTTCACTTTCACAGTGGCACTCTGTCTCGCCGCCGGCGTATTTTTCCCTTCTAATTTTCAGTTTTCCCTCGTTGCTTTTCTCGCTTCCTCTCTGAAAACCTGGCCTTGTTCAAAGAGATATCAATTACATAATTATTTAAATCTGGAATGGGTAGAATAGCAGTCGCATTGATAGTGAGCTCTTGGGTTATTCCCATATCAATCCTCGTCAATCGAACTGTACCTGAACCATACATGGTAAGATTATTGGTAAACCCATGTCGATTTTTTTTGTTAATTTTCATGTTTGATCACACATTTGTAAAGAAGAATTACACCCTGTGCAGGACGAGATTTTCCATATTCCTCAGGCTCAACAATATTGCAAAGGCAATTTTGCAAGTTGGGATCCCATGATCACTACTCCACCTGGCCTGTATTTGCACTCTCTCTCACTTCTTTTAATTTCTAGCTTGATAAAAGAAAAAAAAAATCTGATTGATTTATGCTTCCCCAGTTGTCAAATTAGAAAAATAGTGATTTTTTGTTTTGAGATTGAATTTGATAAGTTTGCTTGAATCTCTGTGTGTATTTGGGCTCTATATAATTGTGTTAGGATGGTTATGTTATTGGAGGAGTTGATATGTTTGCAATGTAAAAACTCTTGCAGGTACTATCTTTCACTTGCCCATGTTGCTTCTTTGTTTCCAGGCATGTTTTTCATACGTGGGGTGTCATTGTTCTCTGAATTGTGCTCCACACCAATTCTTCGCTCTGTGAATGGTGTATTGGCAATATTATGTAGTGTTATTGTATACGAGATCATCACCCTCTTGAGACCAAATATTGATGAAAGAAAAGCAACAATTTTTGCGGTGGTTCTGGCGCTGTACCCGCTCCACTGGTTCTTCACGTTCCTTTATTATACAGATGTTGCATCACTTACTACAGTTCTTGCTATGTATCTTGCATGCTTGAAGAAGAAATACCACTTAAGTGCATTGGTAAAGGAGTTAGCTCCAGTTCTCTTTTTGCATGATTATCTAGTATACTATTTATCCATAGAGCATTAACATGTTTCCTATAGAGTGTGGACTTCTTTTTCTTATTTTTTGATTGATACTGGAGCATCCCTGGCAGCTTGGACTTTCCAAGGGAGGAGGGAAACTTTGAAGGAATTTGACCAGGAGGTTTAGTTTCATATAGTAAACTCTTAAGAAATGAGAACCTGAACTTGAAGTATTAGAATCTCAGATGCTCCTTAAAGTTTAGCTCATCTACCAGAATTCTTGTATACACTTGATATTTTCTCTAGCATCAGAACCTCGTTGACTACTTGGCATTCTTATGCAGTCCCTAGTTCAAGCAATTTCCAGTAAACATTTTATTATTGCCGTGGTGTCGCTAAACGTAGTGGTTGATTTTCTGTTTTGTTTTCACAAATTTAACTATTAGAGTATGCAATTAGCTGCTCCATGCAATTAGTTTCTCCTTTATTTACCTCAATGACCAAGAACTGTAGACTTCAAGAACCTGAAGTAGACAAGTTGATTGAGGAGCAATGCACCAAGTGTGTTGAAAGTAGGAAAGTGCGATTTCTAAGGTACAATAATAATATGGTGTGCTGCTTGGATATTTCAATGGTGATTTTCATTATGGACAAGAGACTTTTGTGCTACTGTGTTTCTGGAGATGCAATAAAATCATACTATAAGAAACCGTGATGAAATTGTAAAGATCACTGCTGTCATTTTGATTTCTTACAAACGCTCATTTTTATTTTATTTTTCTGGTTTTGTGCAGCTTGGAGCCTATGCAGTTTTCATCCGACAGACGAATATTGTCTGGATGCTTTTTGTTGCATGCACTGGGGTCATGGATATTACTCTGACCCATCAAAGAGAGAGTGTGAAACTAGACAACTCAAATACCACGGGCAACAAAACTGGCCATTCAGTCCCAAACAATCACATCATAGTTGGCTCAAACATGAGAAGACGAAAGCCCAATAGTGCTGTGGATAACAGCAAAAGTTCTATGACGAGTACACTCACCTATTCAACAAGCCATTCATCAGGTTCTGTTTCACTTATTCTTTAGTTTAATGAGTTCAGTGATTTATGAAGTTTTGCTAAATTCTTCTGCACATGCGCTTTTGTTTTACACCATTCTAGTACTATATTGCAGGTTTTCTTGATGAGATTAAGGCAATCTGTTTGACATCATGGAATATGAAGTCAAAACTTTTATTCTCCTTTAGCCCCTTCTTTATAGTATTGGTGGCCTTTGTTGCTTTCGTCCGTTGGAATGGGAGTGTAGTTCTTGGTACTACTCATGCTATCTTCCTACCATCATAATTAGCAAGAGTTTGTTTCTCACTCTTTTTCTGAATGTCACAGGTGCAAAAGAAGCTCACGCAGTTTCTCCACATCTTGCACAGTTAATGTATTTTAGTCTGGTTTCTTCTCTGGCATTGGCTCCCCTGCATTTCTCTTTGGATCAAGCTTTGCATCTGTTTGGGTCATTCTGGAAGAAAAGGCCCCTTGGTTTTTGTCAATGGATAGTGGCTCTTACTGCCGGCTTTCTCTCTGTGCATTCTTACAGGTTAGTTCAGTTAGGCAAGCTTATTTGGCAAATAAATTAAAATAGTGATCCCATGGCTTCTCCACTGCGACTTGAACTAGATATGTGTTCTGATGCATTGGTTCCCCCCCTTGCCACTCTTTGTCACTGTTTCATCATTTAGTTGATTGCTGTTGCAGCATAGCTCATGCCTATCTCCTTGCTGACAATCGGCACTATACCTTTTATCTTTGGCGGAAGGTCATCCAATCTCATCAGTCAACGAAGTACTTTCTGGTCCCACTTTATGTCTATTCATGGTTTTCCATCTTCAGAGTGTTGGGTTAGTACTTGCTGTCTTCATCTTTTTTTTTTCCTTTTCCATTGTCATCTAAGATTTTATTTGGTTTTGTTACCCTGATTCCTTTTTTATGTCATTTATTGGCAAGGAAAGCTAGACCAAAAATTTGGGTATTGGCATATTTCTTGGCTACAGCTGCAGTTCTAGTTCCTGCTCCACTTATTGAATTCAGATACTATACCATACCATTCTACTTCTTGATGCTTCACTCCCATACGGTTGATATTCAAAGTTTGGTCCTCATCGGACTTGGATATGTGGTAACCAATGTTTTCACAATGTTTATGTTCTTGTTTAGGCCATTTAATTGGAGCCATGAGCCCGGGAAACAGAGGTTTATTTGGTAGATAGGTTATTGAGAAAAGAAATTATAAATTCACATACGATGTTTATCACTTGCTCACTGGTTAAGAGAATAGAAATGACCTCTATCTCTGTCCCTGTCCTGGTTCCTGGACTGTGATTCTGTGGACTCGACGCCCACTTTTGGTGTTAGAGGGTAATGGCTTCGACTGTGATTTTAATGGTTTCAATTTATTCAATGAACTAACAAGTCGTCCGCGTGCCGCAGTCAATACAGTAGTTTCCCCCAGGTTATGTATGAAACTGCATGACTGGCAAAATCGCTGTTGAAACATGCCAACTGTTTCGTAAACTATCATGGAAAGGCAGCTTGACCCTAAACTGAAAGAACCAAGAAAGGAACTTTGACGAAACCAAAGATAAAATTTAGAAAAAAGCGAGGGGATCAAATTTTTTTTTATGACATGCTTGATTTTTTTTTCTTCTTCAATTATGTTCTCTTAACTTTCAATTTTGTCTAAAAAATAAAATCAAACAGATTTCTGTAAGATTAAGAATCAATTCAATAGCAAAATATCTTTTTAAATTACGATAATTCTACATATATATATATATATATATATATAAATAAGAGAATAAACCAGAGAAATAAAAAAAAAATTAAAAAAAAAAACACAGGTAAGCCTTTCAGGCCCATCTAAGCTACTTGGTATCAGCCTAGGAAATTCTCTGTCTTAGCAAATGAGCTATTTCGATATTGGGCTACCAAACCAAACATATTTTTCTGAACACTCTTTAAAGTATTAATTTGGGAGCAATTATATATATATATATTTTGGTTGTTGTAGGTTATTTCTCCGGTCGCTTCCCCTTCGTGGCATCGTCAATCACCCTAAAACGGATTTTACTACCGACGAGGATTCACACTATGATCACCTCACATGAAAAACTAACCCCTTGCTGCTATACCCAATTGTCGTTGCTTGGGAATCATAATTACTCCATAGTTCACCTTTCGTAAAAAGAGAAAAAAACAAACTTAAATTTCAGAGTTACAAGTTCTAACCCATTAATCAAACAGTGGAAGCACTATCCAAATTTTAAATGTTACCACCTTAATACATTAGGCAATAGTGGAGCATGTATCTTTTGCTGAGTTGGGTTGAGAGTTAAGAGGGAGTGAACTTTGAATTGAAGGGAAGGAGGAAGGCGAGTGAGATGGCAAATGTTAATCCTAATCTGAGGCTTCGAGGATTGTTCTTATGGTGGAGAAAGTGGGGCAAGAAGGACTGGGCAATTGCAGCCGTCGGTTTCTCCATCATCGTCTTTATTCTCACTTACTTGTCCCGGCCCTTACCCTTACCCTTAGATCCCGCGGCCACCACATCCACAACAGACAATCTAGTAGGCCTGACCCTGCTACACAATGCCAGAGATAGAGGCGCCTGTATTCTCTTCTTTTCTTTTCTATCTCTATTATTCGATTCGATTCGATCTGATCTAATCCAATCAAATGATATTTGTTTATTTGATTCTTTTGTGATTGCAGTTTGTTTAGATGGGAGTTTGCCTGGCTACCATTTCCGGAAAGGATTTGGATCTGGCTCTAACAGTTGGATTCTTCATATTGAGGTATTATTATTACTAATATTAATTTTGTGTGTGTTTATTTTATACCTCTTCTTCAATAACTGAGTGATAACACCCCCAAGGGCGGAGGGTGGTGCAATACGATAGCATCATGTTTGCAACGGAAGTCAACGGCATTAGGATCCTCCAGCTACATGGACCACCAAGTCCCCTTTTCTGGGATATTAAGCCATCAATCCTCTCAAAATCCTGGTCAACTTCTTTTCCCATTTCTAGTAATTAGCTAGATAGAGAGCTCTAGTTCATCACTAATATTATTTAATCATCATGTTCCCTTCAGATTTCTTTAACTGGAATAAAGTCAAGATACGTTACTGTGATGGCGCATCTTTTGCTGGCCATTCACAATATGAGTTTAAGGTAAAGAAAAGATTATCAACACCCGCATCCTACTATAAAGAAACTAGCCTGTCTTTTTTTTTTTTTGGTTTTCATATGACTTTTTTTTAATCTTACAGAATGGTACCAAGCTTCTATTCAGAGGCCACCTCATCTGGGAAGCCCTTATGGATGAACTGTTATCAATCGGCTTATCCAATGCCAAACAGGTAGCTTCTCCATCCTTTAAATTGTTGTGTAAACATGTCCTGTTTTGGACACTTGTAAGTGGTCTCACCTTTTCTGTTGCACCCACCTTTTCTTTCTTGCTTTGTGCTGTTTTTATATGTTTGAATTAGACAATCTTGCTGCCCTGCATTTTTTTCTGACTACTTTCCATTCTTGCTAATGAATTTTGAAAAATTTGCAGGCTCTTCTTTCAGGATGCTCTGCTGGTGGATTGGCAACTCTTATTCACTGTGATGACTTTCGAGAACTTCTGCCAAAGGATGCAACTGTCAAATGTCTTGCTGATGCAGGTTTTTTCCTTGATGAGTATGTTTTTGCATGCATACTACTGTTTGTTGTACCAATATTTTTAGCTAGCATGACCTGTGACTTGTTTGATGCCTGGATCAGTTTTTTGTATCGTTGTGGGTTGTGTTGAACATTTCGTCTCTTTTTTCTCATCTTCTTCTCTCTTACTTTAATCGCTCTTTGCTACACGAGGTTAGCAATTATAAATTTTCTCAAGAATTAGTATATGCAACTATTAACTATACAGCACCAGAGGATGTGCAAAGTCCTGCATCTTTTGTGTTTAGCAATTACCACTTTTCTATAATGCTTCTTTACTAGTCTTTATATGTTCTAAGTGACTAAATACACCAAAAAACCCAACCTCTTACTTTCTTTATTGCAGGAAGGATGTTCTTGGAAATAACACCATGGGATCTTTCTATCAAGATGTTACCCAGCTTCAGGTTTTACTCATTCTTTAGTTATGCCCTTATCAGCTTCCATAATTTTAGGCTAGATGGGATCACTGCTGCCTTATTCTTCACAATTTCTCTCTATGTTGGTGGTTAACATGCATGATGTATTGGACTTATGTGATGGATGAAGCTAAGTCAGTGTCATATCAATGGTAAAAAAGATTTAACCATTTATTAATTTGATAAAAATATCTTCAAAATGACAATTTTTTTGCCTTTTTGAGTTTGAAGTCAATTCATAGGTTTCATTGACTTTGAAAACTTCAATTAGAATATGTACTTTAGTGCCTTCTATCATCTTGAACTGGTGTTGTAGCTACAAATTGTGATCTTTTAGGGGGTTGCATGTTTATATTTTTGGTGCTACTGCAGATTGGCAATTACAATTAGTAAATTGTCATTGTAAATTACAAGTAAAAAAAGAGGAGGAAGCAAATTCACAAGCCGTCATGGCTCACATAATTTGTTTACTTGTCCTGCTGCCAGGGCGTAGTGAAAAGTTTGCGGAAGAATTGTATAACAAGAATGGACCCATATAAGGCAGGTTCTTTTCCCCTTTTCTCTGGGTATGTGGTTTTGTTTGTCAAATTGTTATGAAGTTCTTGTTGCTCCTTAATCATGATTGTTGCTCGTGAATTTTAATGCCAGTGTCTCTTTCCTGAAGAAATCATTAAAGAAACAAGGACCCCAATTTTCCTTGTCAACCCAGCTTATGATTTTTGGCAGGTGATTTCATTCACAAAAAGTATCTTCAATTTGTCATAATTTGCAACTTTTTCATGTTCCATCCTGAACCTTGCTAATAGGATAAAATAAATTTAGATACAACACATCTTGGTACCAGATGCATCAGATCCTCAAGGCTATTGGAAAAGATGCAGAATGAACCTTCGCTATTGTAATCCTAGCCAGATGGAAATACTGCAAGGTAATTAGTTCTTACTTTAAAGTCCAAAATAATTATTTTCATCATGAATCTCAAAACTATCATTATTCTATGAAAGATCAAACAAAAGAAAAAAAGAACAAGAAAAGATGTATTGTTATGTAAAATATGTGCTGTCCAAGTAGCCTAAGTTGGGAGCAAGCATTTGAAGCCATGCATTTATGGAGTTGAAAATTAGTCAAAGCAGATGAACACAGCCATCCAAACATAGTTTTCTTTTGTCTGTGATCACTGATCATAAAATATATCTACACTTTTTCATCTTGAACATGTCCTGTGTGTTTAAAAGTGGGAATGATGTGATAAATGATTAAGGTCATTTGAGATGTAACCATATTGGTATTGTTAGGATCAATTTAGAAGGTGACACGGTGAGATCATGAAATAGGGTGCCCATACAATTCATGTTTCATGCAGTCCTTCACAGACTTGATATATACCTAGAGTTTGGTTCGGTTCAGTTCTGTGTATTTTTCTCCTTATGCCCTTAAGCAATGGTTAACGTTTGGATTGTTAGTTTATTGTACACATGTTGAGAACTTCAGATTAGAACCGTCTTTCAGGTACAGGGTGGATAAAACGAGTAAAATGGAATCTGGCTAACATGAAATTCCTTGCTCATTGTGCCTGTGACATTTATTAGGCATCTGAACTGCCTTGCCTTTTCTTGCCGATGATGTGGTTTCTGTTTGTCGCTTTCCTGCTCCTGCTTGTTATCATGTACAGGTTTCCGTAGTTCTATGCTGAAAGCACTGAGTGATTTCCAGCAAAAGAAGGAAGGGGGGCTGTTCATAAATTCTTGCTTTAGTCATTGTCAAACATGGATGGCTGAGACATGGCATTCATCTACATCCCCTAGAATCAATGACAAGGTGAGAACATTTTATCATCTCACATGTTAGGTTGGTTTACATACAATCAAAATGTTTCCGTATGATTCTGTGTCACCGTGGTTTTTAGCTGCCACTGGTGCCTGTTACAGCTGAAGCTTCATTCCAAGTCACTTTTAGTTTCCTTTATATTTGTATCTAAACATTTTCTTGGTATGCTGCTGATTACTTCTGCAACCCTTGTAACAGACCATTGCAGAGTCAGTAGGTGATTGGTACTTCAACCGTAACATAGTAAAGCAAATTGACTGCCCTTATCCATGCAACCCCACTTGCTATAACATGGATTTTAGTTGATTTTGATGAAGCTCCGCAGTGTGCACTATCAAGCTTTTCTTTGGGTAACTCTTAACTTCTGATCTCGAATATCTCCACTTAATTCAATGGCAACTCTCAAGTGCTTTTTCTCCTAAGCACGGCCAGCAATATTGGAAACAAGGCGTGCAAAACTACTGATGTAGTTGATGACTTGATTCTCATTGTTTATGGAGAAGACAGCACGGATTTTAGTTTGCACTTGTTCACACTACCCAGGTACCCTCTATTGTTTTCAAGGAAGCCATGGTCAATGGTATCAGAACACATGCTTATATACTTTGCTCTATTGGCTTTGTATATTATTGATAAACTTCTGTTACCCCACTCTATCCAATCTCTCCGTCGTTGTAATCTGTCGAGATGCTTTTCTTGTTTTTTATTCGACTCCCCACGTTGAAGAAAAAACAAATCTCAGTTTTCATTTCTTGGTATAAAATATTGAGTTGACCTTTGAAGCAAGTAAAATGGATTGTCATGATGGCCCCTCAGTTGACTTTTGATTTATATCCTGGGAAATTATCTCAACATTTTAGGTTTAGTTTTCAACATTTCCTTGCAAGTTTAATTGCTTTAGTCTATCTTCATATTTTAGTTCATTTTTTTTATTATTGAAATTGAAGAAAATATCCTACCCCTACATGATTTATTAGAAGAATTGTCACATGATTTTAAGGTTTTTTTTTTCATAATTACTATTTAAAAAGAATAAATTAGTATAGCTTTGAGTTTTTCACATGAGGATATTTTACGGTTGGAAAATGAATCAAAATATAATAATATATTTTAAACAATTAAACTCTTATAAGTACATATTGAGTTGATTCCCTCGATATTTCTAATTTTCCATCGGTGGTTGGAATTTGGGATGATAAATCAAACTGGAGCCAAATCAGTCTTAGAAATTAAAAATCTTTCAGGAGTTTTTCAAAATGTTTTTTTTAATTTAAAACCATATTAAATAAATGCTTTTTATTTTGATTTTAATATATTAATATTAAAAAAGTTAAAAATATTATTTTAAATTAAAAAACATTTTATTTATCAAAAAAAAAAGAGGATCATCATCGTATCATTATTGTGATTGTGTCTATTTTTATTTTTTATTAATGTAGGTGTCCGAGTTAATTTGTGCACTTATAGATCCTGAAGTTAACGATGATATAAGTTTTTAGTGGTCATTATATTACTAATCATAGGGTTCGAACTTAAAATTACAGAAAGAACAAATTTCTTGATCTCAAATTCTTATCTCTAGATGATCTATCCGTACATTTTTTAATATTAATTAGTAGGTAACCAGATACCTAAACCACACTGCCAACTGCCGAAATTAAAAATATAAAGTTTTTATTAGAACTTCGTGCATCATGCTTCAAAACTCCAGCACTTTATATGTTGCTTTGGTTCACATATATATAATATGAGTGAATTATAAATGAGACCTCTAGTTTTATAAAACAAAGTAAATAGTTCCTTTAGTTTCGAAAACTAATTATTAAATCTATTTGTAACTTAATCTTTTTCATCCATTTCATAATCTCTTAATTTTTTTAATTTTGAAAAAATAAAAGAAATATAGATAATACAGAAAACAATCATTAAGAAAAGAAGACTTTCTCGAAATAAAACAATATTAAATCAGTTAACGATGATCAAATAAATTATTAATTAGTTCTTAAAACCTAATAAATTATTTAATTCGTTTAACTAAATTAGAACTAGTTTATAGTTTACTCAGCTGGCCTACATAAAAAA
>Ga0325404_1005214_pt1 | contig 13707 bp, 12 predicted proteins | sample PopdelMetagenome_18_FD_205664 | JGI IMG/M metagenome (GOLD analysis project Ga0325404, IMG submission 205664) | Populus deltoides microbial communities from Bellville, Georgia, United States - Xylem-Control-R1 | ecosystem: Host-associated > Plants > Phyllosphere > Stem > Wood/Secondary xylem... | reverse complement strand
TAAGAAAAATAAAAACTTGATTGCACATCGCTGGCTATCGGGTTAGTGGCCGCTAAACATGTCAGAGTAATATCTAGTGTTGAACTTATTGGTGGGCCTTTTCACTTCGTAGAAAAGTTTTATTAGGAAAAAAGAGTCAACCAACCGCAACCGCACAGATGCCTTGGTACGAGGCATGAAGAACATTACCATTCCGAAAGGGGACCTCGATGCCGAGATTTAGATCTATTTTTCGAAGGTTTTTTTTTTAAAAAAAATATATATTAAAAAGTTTTTTATTTTAAAATTTAATTTTAATATATCACATCATAATAATTTAAAAATATAAAAAATAAAATAATATAAAATTAAAAAATAATTAAAATTAAAAAAAGAAAAACACAATCCTACGGCAAAAATAAATAGATGCAGCTTTCAGCAATGGATAACACAACAGTTTTAAGAGTCTATGGTCACGTCAGCATGAAGAACATTTCATTGCAAAGACCTTGTCAAGGAGACTGTCTAATCTACCGAGTTTCCAGATTTGAATGATCTGCAGGCATCGTCTCACAATTTTACGACCCGAATGAAAAAACAGGGGTTCGAATATGCTACAGAACAACACTCCTTTACAGCCCCAAACCTATGTCTACGATACATTTAACTTTTTGAAGATTCCAGGATGGTTGTTTCACTTGCTCATCTTCTCTTGGTTGCTTATTATTTCTGACTGATGCACCCCTTCTTTCTCCATTGTTATTGTAGAAGGTGGACGTGGTTCATCTGCATTTGCAACAGCAGTTTCTGTTCTCTCTGTGTTTGCTCCCCTTGCGGCGAGTCCTGAATCAGTTGCTCTTTCAGCCACAAATTCTGAATCTTCAGTTTCTTTAACCGCAACTTCTGAATCTTTTGCCTTCTTATCAGCCTGTACAGCTTCACCTTTTTGACTAGATTTCTGAAGCCGAGCCAGGTGTTTCTTCCCTTTCTTATGAGCCTCCATCACCATTTCAGAGTAGGCTCCAATCTGGCACATTTCGCACCAGAACTTAAATTTCTTTTTCATCTTAATCTCTGGTGTCCTCTCCTTTGTCTGAACTGCTTCTGCCATACTTTTGTTCAAGTCCTCCAGTTGCTGATTTTTCTGCTCTAATTGCACATCGTTTCTATTCCCTCTCTCTTCCTTACTCTCAATTTTCTTGTTTGAAAAGTTATCACTCTTGTTAAGTTGAAGTGATTCATCTTCGATTTTTGCCTCCATTTCTAAGCCTGCAGTGGGGATGGTTACCTTAGCTGTCTTTGTGGTTTCCTTTGGCAATGATGCTTTATTGGGATTCCTCGCCATCTTCTGGGCTCTCAATCCTGCTTCCTTGGCCTTGTGCCTTCTGCCTTGAAGGTGTTCATTCAAACCTCTCTCACTTGTAGCACTAACCTGACATAGGGCACAACTCCATTCTTCCTTGGGTTTCTTCTTTATACCAGCAAAAGGAAGTTCACCAACACCTTCTGCAGCTGGTGTTACAGCCTTCCTCTTCGCTCCACAAAGATTTGGATCCGGTTTCTTCTGCAACACAACACTCAAACATAGTAAGTACATAACCATAGTCATGTGAAACAGTAATTGCCTTATGAATGGTGAAAACTTCATTGGTGTTTTTCTCAAAATAAGAGAGATCCATGCTCCGATGCTCAAGCATTGATTACTACAAAATTTTTTTTTTTATAAAATACAATAAATCAGATTGTATTTAAAAAAGTCCAAAATCAAAGCGTACATTGATTGAATACTTAATGACACTAGTAAAAAATTGTGGTGATAGAATTTTAACAAGGATATCCACCTATCCCTCGTCATTTTCTGCCATAACATACTGATTTATAGAGGGGAAATTTAAATGCAAACATCTGATCCGGTAAAGACTTCCGAAACAGACATCCTCTTTCTATGATCAACAAACATGCTTGCTCAGAATAAGGGTTCCTTTAATTAGTCCATCTCAAATAAGTCACTGGTTTCTTAATTAGTACAACGAACAGTAATGCTATTGAGCTAACTAAAGTCTAAAACGTACCTTCATTCTTCCTTTTTTTTTTTTCATAACATAACTTGCTTATGTTAAAGGGGACCTCTGCTTCTCCTCTGTGCGACATTCAATTAACATAAACATATATAGCAGAGTGCAACAATTGCAGGGCACACAACCAGACATAATTCATCATGAAGAAAAAACTGAAACTTCTATGATAAATTTCTAAAGAGCCCAGGCAGGCAACCATTATGCACTTATCACACTTAGCATCTGTAAATCTTGAAACCATTTCAGAGAACCACCACACTAGTTCACACACAAGGCCAGATGAATTACAGTAGTTAATGGTGCGCAATGAGGGTAAGCATTTTTGGTTCATGTGGAATTGTTAGCGTTTCTCTTTACGGTTCAAACCATGGACTTAATGATAACAGAGATCAAAAAAACAAAAAGTAAATTCTGAAGTGATCAGAATAAATTTCTCCAAATCATGCATCAGTAAAATTTCTTGAAGTCACCTTCATTTTAGTCAAATTACCAATTAAGGCTGTTAGTTGAACAAAAGTTGAATAATGATTCCTTTGGCAATTTTAAAACAGAGAAAAAAAGAAATTGTTTTTTTTCCATAACTGTGTCCTTTCTTCTCTTCTCAATTTCAAAAGCTTTAATCATCTTCCTTGGTCAAACCAATGACGCCCATGAGACTCACATGTACACTAATCTGACCAATAATGGAGATTGCAAACTCTTTGGAAAATGGCTTCTGATTTTAGGTTGTTTTATTTTATGATGTCCACGGTCCATACCATTCATCTATCGATATTACATTTCCAGTTTTCAGTCATGTATGATATTTCATATATTACCACCACTCATTCAAATTGTGAGGGGTCCCACCCCATATAAGGGAATATATGGCTTAAATTGTGTAAATTGTACGATTTCAACAAAAAATTTGACATATAAACCATATTCATCAAGATTTTTACAACTGCCAAAAATAATGCTATGAATCTTGACCCAAACTGATAAGAATATAGTTTGAAATCTGTCATGACAGAAAAGTTTTTCATCACTTCAATTTATTAACTATAACTTGAATGAATCTTAGATTCTAGATTTTATATATTTCTAACTTGACTTATGTTCAAATATTGTGCATCCAACAAAAGCACTGGCTATGCATTTTTGTTTTTTCAATCATCCTCTCTTTAAGAACTGATACATCTAACATCCATTCTAAAGATTCATCTAACCACCATTCTAAAGAAAGTATGATGTCATAATTTTCTGGCCCAAAAACTCATAGAGATCACACTGCCTTAATACCAAAATTTTATGACCAACTACAAAAGCATCACGGCTCAAAGTTGCAGATTCTCTCATCCAATAGAGCAGAGCAATCTTTACTAGTAAAGTTAGGCCTGAGATTATAAGCAAATGCTATAGCATTTGGGAACAAGAATAGTATATTGTGTACATTAAAATTAACTCGTGTGTGCATTTAAACCAAACAAGAAGTGTACCAATGAAACTGATAGCTCAGGCCAAGTAAGAAACAACCAGTTTTAGTACATTTCACAAAAAATTGCACCATGTAAAAAGGTTAATTAACAAACACACTAACTTGAATAGCCGTTTAAGTTCTAACCTTCAAATACCAGCAATCATGACATCTCAACGCACATTTTTCAAAAGAACATGTTTTCTTTCTTGAAAGGATAAAAACCAAAATTTTTTATCAACAACTGTTAGATTCCAAGGAGTGGTTCAGAGAAAAAGGAAAAGAGGAGAAATAATACTGAAGCCATGCATTTCTACACATGTCTTACTACCGGAATACAAAATTCCTCCACGTGTAAAGGACCCCCTTAAATGTGCAAAATAATATAGTATGTAGCTCATAGATAGATGCCAAAGTGCAGCATAGCGGAGTGAGGGGAGCAAAGCACACTGAGTAGAGCGGAGATATTTATAGAAGACCCTAGCTGTCCTAGGGATATTAGTAATTTTCAATAATACCCCTTTACAGTAATTTGACATTTAGTGAATAAAAGTTCATCACTCATATGGATGTAGACACATTACCGACCCACTTTAAATCTGTATGTTTTTCTTGTTTTCTCTTATGCAATATTCATCATTGTTGTTGCACGTTTCACAACAATTGGTATCAGAGTCTGGCTATGATGTCAAGGATTTCTTATGCAAATTCAACATGGTCAAGTTCGATGTATCTGGTCATTTCAAATTCTGGCAAAGGGTAAAAGATCTGTTAGTGCAGCAAAACTTGGTGAAGGTGTTATATGAAAAACAACAGGAAAGCATGAACATCACAGATTGGCAGGAACTAGAAGCGAGGGTTGTGACAATTTTTAGGCTTTGTCTGGATGATGACGTGATGTATCACATCATGGATGAGGAATCACCAACAACAGTTTGGGAAAAAACTAGAAAGTCAGTACATGTCCAAGTCATTGACGAACAAACTTTATCTTAAGTAGAAACTATTTTATCTTTAGATGTCAAAGGGCAAAAATTTGAATCAGCATATCAATGTGTTCAAATTGATGTAAAGTTCGCCAACGAAAACAAAACATTGATGTTACTAAATTCCCTACCTGTTTCTCCTACATACAAAAATTTAGTTACAACTTTGATGTGGGGGAAAGAAACAATCCAACTGGAAGAGATCAGAAGTAACCCATTAAGCTTTAATACAAGGAAGAAAGCTAATGATGAAAATTCACAAGCTGAAGGGCTGGTTGTGAGGAGTAATCAAAAGCGTGAGAGAAACAAGTCCCGGAGCAAATCGAGGAACAACAAAGCTTAGTCTAAATCCAGGAAGAGGAAGGACATACAATCTTATAAGTGTGGAAAAACAAGACACATAAAATGAGAATATTCAAAGAAAAAAAAAAAAGGAGAGATACAGAGAACAAAAAGAGCACATCAAAGTCTGCGAATGTAGTGGAACAAGACTCAAAGAGCGGTATTGGAGATATGCTTTCTGTTTCATCTAGTTCAGGTCATCTCACAGATTCATGGTTATTGAATTCAGCATGCTCTTATCACATGACACCCAATAAAGATTGATTAGACACCTACAAGTTAGTTAATTCTTGTTCTATTCTGATAGATAACGATAATCCATGCAAAGTTGTTTGAATAGGAAATATCAAGATTAAAATGTTTGATGATGCTATTAGAACATTGTATGATGTTAGACATATACCAAATTTGAGAAAGAATCTGATTTCATTGGGCACTTTAGACCGTATTGGGTTCAGTTTCAAATCTGAAGGTGGGAGTACTAAAGGTGAGTGAAAATGCTACGACAGTAATGAAAGGACCATATTCACTAGTGTAGCTATGTTGAGAAAGTGTTAGAAAAGTTTAGTATGGATAATACAAAACCAGTGAGTACACCTTTAGCGAATCATTTCAGAATATCTATCGCTCAGTGCCCAAAGACATATGATGAAGTACATGTCAAAGGTTCCATATGTTAATGCAGTGAGGTGTTTAATATATGCTACGGTTTGAGCAGGATCAGATTTGGCAAAAGCAGACAGTGTGGTGAGCAAGTTTCAATCAAATCCAGAACGACATCATTGAGATGTATTCAAGTGGATCTTTAGATATTTAAAGGATACTACAGATTATGGCATAATGTTTAGCAAACAACAGAGTGATCTTTCAGTTATGGGATATGTGGATGCAAACTATGCAGGGAACTTGGATGATTAAAGGTCTACCACAAGTTATGTAATTACTTTGGTAGGGGGCCTATTTGTTAGAGGTCTATGGTTCAGTAACTAGTTGCACTAGCTATTAATAAGTCAGAATATATGGTAGTGGCTGAGGCTGCCAAGGAAACCTTGTGGCTTACAGTTTTGGTCAAGGAGCTAGGTATTCAACAAGGTGGAGTTCGATTACTTTGTGATAGTCAAAATGACCATATACTTGGCAAAGAACTAGATGTATCATGCAAGGACCGAGCACATAGATGTGAGGTTTTATAGGATCAAGGAATTGGTTTTATCTAGTGAACTATTGCTTGAGAAAGTTCACATTTTTGAGAAAGCAGTAAACATGTTGACAAAGGATAAGTTCAAGCATTGCATGAACTTGATTAATGTTTCCTAGTGCTAGATGAGAGATGTCCCAACCTATTGTCCCAAGTGGAGTTCCAGGTTATGGTTACTTTAGTTTTCTCCTATGAGGTAGATATTTGCCAAGGTGGAAATTGTTGTAACATATAGCTTATAGATAGATACCAGAGTGAAGTAGAGCAGAGCGAGGGTAGCGAAGCGAACCAAGAGGAGCGGAGGTATTTATAGTAAACCCTAGCTGCCCTAGGGTATTAGTAATTTCTAATAATACCCCTTTACCGTAATTTGACATGTAATGAAATAAAAATTCCTCACTCATGTGAATGCAAGTATATTGTCGAATCACGTTAAATTTGTGTGTTTTTCTTGTTTTCTCTCTTATGCAATATTCATCATTATTGCTGCAGGTTTCACAGCACAAAATTATCAGTGTATTTCTTTATTGCTGCAGGTTTCACAGCACCAAATTATCAGCGTATTTCTTTATTATCAGTGTATTTCTTTATTGCTGCAGGTTTCACAGCACAAAATTATCAGCGTATTTCTTTATTGCTGCAGGTTTCACAGAACAAAATTATTAGTGTATTTCTGTTCCAGAAACTAGGTTGTCAGATAATGATGACCAAAAAATGTGGAGGTAGTTAGACAAGTACACATCAATTTCCTTTATTTTCAATCTTTAACAAAGAATAGAGGCGCAAGGTCATGTCACTTCCAAGAAAAAATAATTAGGAATGTATTTGAACACTCTACTATCAAGTAAAATAAATCACATATTATTTTATTAGTAAAGTCTATCATTTTCTAGGAAACAAAAATAAACAAAATCTAGGGAAAATAACAATGACTCTGTAAGAAGACAGTGAGCAGTGCTCCAGGTCATATACAAGTTAAAGCATGCTTACAAAGGCTTACACAGCTTATAAGATATCCTGATGCAAAACTATTTTATTTTCATTGACAATCTGCGTTAACACTAGTGCACTTGTAAATGAACATCTTTCACAAAACTAGTGTTGGCCTGCATGAAGCCAAAAAAGGTAAAAGGAAAGTACAAATACTTGCTGCATATACACAAAACAGCGTTCTCCAAGTAAACCTGCAAATGAGAAATCAGAGCCCAAGGGATCAATGAAGCCATCAATGTAGATCATCCCTTCCCAGATGATGAAAGACCAATCACCAATTGCTGTAGCAGACAATAGAGCTACAGTGAACAAGGAAGATATCTTTACTCAATGGCTGCAATGCCCCTTAAGAACAGACTTCAAATTTGCTGGATCACATGTAGAGCCACCACATGTATTGGCAGCAAGCCTAGATGTAAATCATGGGCCAATAATGGCATTGCTCAATCGACAATGGTAGTTTTTATTCCTCCCTAAAATATTTATCATGTGTTTAGCTTACATAAAGTTTTTTTCTTTTTCAATCTTTGAGAGAATTTTCATAAGCATATATTTTCATGTTTACTTTATCAACCTATCACATTCCGTTACCACAACAAGTAAAGGACACGATTTTCCTTCAACAATGTTTCCTGCGAGAACATTGGCCTAACACCATGAATTAATATTCCACTTGTAGCCTTCACAATAAACATCAATTTTAAGATTTGTGTGTAGTTTAATTGGTTGAGATTCTCAATTGTTTTCCTTCATGGGGTTGTTGTTGTAAGAATGTTGTCATGCATTGCTTTTATGCAATTCCATTATCAAATTTGCAATCTAATTTCTCTAAAAATAAACTTGTTCCTCAATTGAGATTTAATTCAATCTATGCATGGCTAGATTGATTGTAGGAGCAGCACAGTTTGAGAGAAACATGGCCTTCAATATGTTCCTCCTGTTCATGTTTTCATGTGTGTTTGGTATAAAGGTGGTACAAGGATGGTGTTTGGTATTAAGGTGATGGTGGGGAGAAAAAACTTTTTTAAGTGTTTTTTCATCTGAATTGAAAATATAATAGGGTTTCAATTTGGATGAAATTGCACTTAAAAACTCCTTTTTACTCACTGCTCCCTTAATACACACTTGAGTATCTTTGTGTAAGTTACGTTTCCTGTCACTTAAATAATAAAAAGTACCTCCTTTTTTGTGCAAAGTATAATTTAATGCTTTGCTAAAAAACGAAAGTATTTTTACCATTTAAGAAAGGGAAAACCCCTTATCATTTAGATGAATGGATCTGTGCTGCTTCAAATTATAAAAGCAAGTCCTGCTGCTCATAAGGAAAAAGAAACAACAAATCAATGCACTCCAAAGTTCATGCTGTCAGAAATTTTAGAGCACGAAAAAAAAAATTGTGCAAACTAAGAATGAATGGGTTTTGTTGAGAAATATATGGTCATTCAAAGCTAAATATATTTCATTAACTGTAATTGTATTTAGTTTTTTTTTTTTTTTGTACTTAGTCTACCCAGAATAGAATAGTGTAAATATAGCAACTCCCCTGTATAAAGTTTAGTCTCCTACTGCAAAACAATGATTTGGAAGGAAAATATTCTTGTTTTATTCTTTACATGATATCAGAGGAGGGAATGATACACAAGCTTTTCTATTCTTACCTTTTTCTGAATGGTTCCTATTATCATGGAGGAACAACAACCTTTGAATGAAGACAAACTTGATTCAACCAATCCACATCTTCTGCACCATTCAGATCATCAAGATATGATGCTCGTTTTCAAGCCTTTTAATGGGTATGGTACTCATTTCCAAGCCTTTTAATGGGGATAATTACTTGACATGGTGTAGGGCCATGACGATTTCTTTGAACGCCAAATCCAAACAGGTTTTTATAGACGGAACCACCATAATGCCATCTACCATAGACAAGCCAAACGAGTATGCTTCATGGAAAAAGTGCAAAGATATGATTCTATCTAGGATTCTTAATTCACTCACACAGGACATTCCAGATAGTGTTATTTTTTTGGTCACGGCACAAGAGGTATGCGAAGATCTCCGGGATTGTTTTTCTCAAAACAACACTCCTCATATTTTTCAGATTGAGAGAGATATTGCTTGTCTTGCTCAAGATCAGATGAATGTTACAGCCTAATACACGAAACTTAAAAAATTATGGAATGAATTAGGATCCTATAATAATACCATTTGTTCTTGAGACATCAACTGATGCAAATTATGGAGCGGAGCGGACCATAAGAGACAATGACTGATGCGGTTCCTTATGAGACTCAATGAATCCTACAGTGCAATTCAAGGTCAGATTGTGTTGATGAATCCATTACCTGACATTGCTAAATCCTATGCTTCTATTGTACAGGAAGAGTAGTGTAGTCTTAGTCTAGGGAGTAACCGTGAAACAACAGAGAATTCAACTATGGATAAGCAAAGGACTGAATCAGTGGCCCTGGCTGCTAGACATGGACAAGGTATTTCTTCTCGTTCCATCTCTTCTAACCGAAAGCCATTGCACTGCTCTTATTGTGACCGTGACCATCATGTGCAAGAAACATGCTGGAAGTTGAATGGTAGCCACCAGAACACCCTAAACATACATCAAACAAGTTTGCCCAAGGAAGTGCTCACTTCAAGCGCAATAATGGCCATCAGTCTTCTGGCAACAATGTTAAGAAGGGTCAAATAATACAGGAGGTATCTTCGGTGACAAATGGGCTTTCACAATTGCAGATTCAGCAAATATTGTTCACCATGCAAGGAAAACGAACAGCACAACCTGCCAATTCCCCTACCAAGTCAAAAGCTAATATTGTTGACACTTCCCCATGTTTGTTACCAACATTGTTAAGCCTCTATCAATTGATTATTGATAGTGGTGCGACAGACCACATTACTTCCTCTTCTACTCTACTTGTCAAGAGTCACAAAAATATTGTTTTGCCATCAGTCATTATACCGAGTGAAGAACAGGCTTCTATTACTTCCATTGGAAATTTACCTTTAAATTCTGCAATTACTTTAAAAAATGTGCTTGGTGCACCATTTTTTAAGGTGAACTTAATGTTTAACGCCTGTGAGCAAAGTTACCAAAGATTTGAATTGCTCGGTAACCTTTTTCCCTTACATTTTGCAAGACTTGGTGATGAAGATGATGATTGATTTGGATAAACAACGAGATGGACTTATCACTTGGTTGCATTGGCATCAGACAAACCACGATCTCCATCATCCGCAACCACTTCTTGTCGTCCATCCAGTCCTCAAGTCCCCTCTTCCACAGCTTTGTGGCATTGCTAATTAGGGCATTTGTCTTCCTCTAGATCAGGTTTTATGGCAAAGCACCTATTAAATTTTCTTTTTCAGTTGAATAATGCTTGTGATGTTTGTGCACTTGCAAAGCAAAGTCGACTTTCATTCTCTGTTAGTTCAATTTCATCCATTAGACCTTTTGAATTAATTCATTTTGATATTTGGGGCCCTTATAAAATTACAACTTTTTTGGTTCAAGATACTTTTATCTTTGCAAGCTTTTTTTATTCGAATTGGGGTGGATATCTGACATCACGTGGATCCACTATAGGCTATTGTATTTTTTTTGGGATTTTCCTTTATTTCTTAGCGGACAAAGATGTAGAAAATCGTGTCCCTCTCTTCAGAAGAAGCCGAAAACAGTCATGACAGGTACATGTAATGAATTATCTTGGCTACGCTCATTGTTGTTGGATTTGAGAATATTGCATCCAAAGCCAGCATTGTTCTATTGTGATAACACATCAGCTTTACACACAGAGATGGACTGTCATTTTATTCATGACAAGATAAAAGATGGTTCAGTTAAAACAAAATATATTTCTTCAGCAGATCAACTCACATATGTATTTACAAAGCTAAACTATGATATACAAGATGGGCATTCTTGACATCCACTCTCCAACTTTGGGGGGGTGGTGGGGGGGGGGGGTGTTGAGAAATATATGGTCATTCAATGCTAAATATATTTCATTAACTGTGATTGTATTTAGTTTTCTTTTGTAATTAGACTACCCATAATAGAATAGCGTAAATGTAGCAACTCCTTTGTATAAAGTTTAGTTAAAGAAAATATTCTTGTTTTATTCTTTACAGGTTTGGGTCAGAGTTTATGTGTTTGGTGTAATATATGATTCATAGTTAAAGCGCAAGATTTGGCTAAGCTGATAAAGGCATGCTAATATGAAGGGATGGAGTGCTAATATCATCACCAATAAATTTTCATCTTTGGATGTTTAATAGACAAAAGAACACTCTTAAAAGCCTTTTTTTTAAAAAAAAAAGAGAGAGATTCACACAAGCAAGGCATTCACATGATACTCAATTATCCTTGTGACCATTAAACAAAAACAAAAAAAAGGCTCCTAATTTGAAGAGAAAAAAAGATTGCTAGACGGGCAAGTTATTAAAAATAGAATGCAGGAATTTAAGGATAAATAAATAAACTATGGGTGAGGAAAAAAAAAAAAAAACTACGAATATTAGCAAGAGTTTTATAAGACTGACCAGCACGATTACTTTATCCTTGTTATTTTCCGTTGAAGGTTTCATCTCTGACTCTGGTAACCTTGGCACCGGCGGCAACATATAAGACACCCCATGACCGTGAAATGCTAAACGATCTTCGGGCCAGCTACAATCAAATTGGTTCACGAAAGGACCCGGCAGCAGAGGCTTCCTCGAATCAAACTGCATTGTCAATCTTTCTTCAAAAGACATCCCTCGTCCTCCTCGCATTGCCATTTCTCTTTCCACCATCAACTCCCTCCTCACCTCCGCTTCCAGCTCTCGTCGCCACGCCATTTCTTGTGCAATTATTTCCTCTCTTATACGCTCCTTCTCGATTCGGCGCAGGATTAATTCGTTTCGCATTGGCTCGGGAATTTGTCGCGGATCAGCGTTTGGATAGGAAGCTGGAAGAGAAGATTAAAGCATAAAAATTTATGGGCTTCAATCGGAGAAGAGAATAGGGTTTTTTGAGTTGTGATGGTGTTTGGTTCCCAAGAAAATCAAAGAAAGGGAAGAAAACCTCCATCATTTGAGCCACAATGAACTTGGAAATCAAGAAACTCTTCAAGAAAATAAATTCTTGATTAGAAAAAAAATAAAATCAAGCGGTACCGTAAAACTTAAGAATTGATCAAGGCTGTTTTTATTATTATGCTTTTCTTTCCTTTCAGTTTCTTAGGAACCAAACAGAGGTTTAGAAAAAATGAAGGTAAGAAAAGAAGATTGCACGGACCTCGCAATGCTTGTTCGTAAAAATAACCGATACTAGATGACGGGGAGAAGCATACCGGTGGCCTGTTGTCTCCTGCTCGAAACTTGAACTCCATGGAAGCAGAAGAAGAGAGCTTTAGAGATTTTTAGACGGTGGAGGAAGAAGATAAAGATGAAAAGTTGGGTCATAGTGAGACGGAGAGAGATAATGCTTTAGCAGAGATTTTTTTTTTTTTTGAAAAGTACAGTGATTGTTTTTTTAATTTTTTAATATATTACAATAATATTTTTTAGTTTTAAAAAATTATTTTTTTATTAATATATTAAAATAATTTTAAAATATAAAAAAATAATTTTAAAAAATAAATTAAATTTTCATAAAATCCCCAAACAGCGCTGAAAAGAAAAAAAGTTTTGTTACTCAGTTCTCAGTTCTGGAGGAGAGCTGCAAGGGGATTGGTGATAATAAAAAAATAAAAAATAAAAAGGTGAAAATGTTTTCTTTAAGACGTTTTTTCTTTAAAGAAGAAAAATTGAGATTGACATTAATTCGATCAACAATTTTTCTTTTAAATTTTGTTTCATTTACCTATATTTTTTTTATTAAAAAGATGTATATAAATAATCCACTATTTTATGATTTTTTTTAAGTAGTTGGAAGTTATATATCAGAGTATTTTTTATTTATAAATTTATTAAAATAATAATTTTTTTATTTTTAAAATTTATTTTTGATATTAACATATAAAAAAATTCAAAAACACTAAAAAAATAATTTTAAATAAAACAATAATTTTAAATTTTGGATAAATAGTATTTTAATTGTGCATTTCCAAACATCCTCTTTAAAAAAACAATTTAAGACTTTTATTAAGAAAATTCTCTTGTATTTGAAATTTTAAAATAACATATAAATTAACTATTTATTATATAAAAAAATAATGAGTAGCTTTAAGAATTTGGGATTTACAATGTGAATGTTAGATTGAAATTGTTTTTTAAATATTTTTTATTTTTAATATATTAAAATAATATTTTTTTTATTTTTAATATCAACTCATTAAAATAATAATAAAATAATAAAAAATTAATTTAATTTTTTAAAAAAAATTAAATAATTCTAAAATACAAGCTGGAACACAATAACAAAAAGAAAATTACTGAACACACGAGTTATTAGTGCGTAGTAGACCGAAGTAAAAAAACACGTGTTGGAATTGATGTGGCGTGATATGAATGGTCAATGAGTACAGAGATGGTGGACAGCGTTCCTAGGAGAAAAGACGTGCTATCTTTCACCTTAGAATGTGACACGACCAAGAAGTCAACGCGTGTTATATTTCAAAGAAAAATTATCTTTAAAAGTATTTATTTTGGTAGTCGTTAAAAATATTTTTTTATTTATAA
>Ga0325404_1005213_pt1 | contig 13709 bp, 12 predicted proteins | sample PopdelMetagenome_18_FD_205664 | JGI IMG/M metagenome (GOLD analysis project Ga0325404, IMG submission 205664) | Populus deltoides microbial communities from Bellville, Georgia, United States - Xylem-Control-R1 | ecosystem: Host-associated > Plants > Phyllosphere > Stem > Wood/Secondary xylem... | reverse complement strand
TTCAAGCATGAACTGATAGTTTTCTTTCCCTGTAGTTCCTCCTCATCATATTGCTCTGGCCATTCAACATGTTTTATCGCTCATCTCGCTTCTTCCTCCTCACGTGTATCTTTCACTGTATTGCTGCTCCTCTCTACAAGGTGGAAATTGGTGGCAGAAAATCACAAAATGTGGATATGGAACTTAAATTTTTCGCTTACTAATTCTCTTGGAAATTATTTTTTCTGCAGGTAACACTCCCTGATTTCTTCTTGGCAGACCAACTAACTAGCCAGGTTAGTCATCAGCCTAGGCTGTACTTCAACAGTTCAAAAAGTTGTATTTCAGTAGTGATAAAAAAAAAAAAAACATCACTGTATTGATGTAGGTGCAATCCCTTAGAAGCCTGGAGTGCTACATTTGCTATTACGCTTGGGGGGACTATAAACACAGACGGAACAATTGCAAAAAAAATCCTGTTTTCATAACTTTCTCATTCATTGTTGCTGTGATTCCATACTGGTCTCGCCTTCTTCAGGTTTGCAAGTAGCTAGCCTAGTTGTCGGTGTATCTAACCTGCCGAGCTTTTTAAAACTTTCAAACATGATTTCTTTTTATTGAAATGTGGAAGCGATCACCACCAATTGAAATCACATATCAACAAGTTTTCCTCTTTGTTTCAGTGCCTCCGGCGCTTGTTTGAAGAGAAAGATCCGATGCAAGGATACAACGGATTGAAGTATTTTTTGACAATAGTAGCTGTTTGTTTGAGGACAGCTTACAACATTAACAAAGGGGATGGTTGGAAGGCAATAGCATGGGTTTTCTCATCCATTGCAGCAATCTTTGGCACATATTGGGATCTTGTTTTTGACTGGGGCCTTCTTCGGCGCCATTCTAAGAATAGATGGCTGAGAGACAAACTCCTTGTCCCTCACAAATCAGTATATTTTGGAGCCATGGTTAGTAGCAAAAGGAGGAACCAGAAAAAAAAAATACCTACAGTTGATAAATCTTAACTTCCCATAAAATATAAATCACTCCTAAAAGGAACATTCATTTGATTTACAGGTCTTGAATATATTGCTGAGATTTGCTTGGCTGCAAACAGTATTGAACTTTAGGGTTACTTCCTTGCACAAAGAAACAATGATTACCCTTGTGGCCAGCCTCGAGATCATTCGCCGTGGCATGTGGAATTTCTTTAGGTAACAAAAATTTTAGATTTGAGAAGTTCAAGATCCTTAATTATCAAGAATCTCTTCAATTTTTTGTTGAACTGTCAGGTTGGAAAATGAACATTTGAACAACGTTGGAAAATATCGAGCATTCAAGTCTGTGCCTTTACCTTTCAACAATGTGGAAGATGATGATCACGATGACTAGTGTCTTTGGTATTGTGGTAGTTGTTGTTGTGGTTTGAATAAAATTGTTTTATAAAAAATATTTTTGGTTGAGGTTAATTTGATATTTATGTATATTTGGTTAAAACTGTAGTTGTAATTGAGATTGAACAAAAAGTAGTTTAATGTGTTTGGTTAATAATGTTTTTGAAATTGAGGTTATAAAATAATTTTAAAGATATATATATTAATATTGATGGTTTTTAATTTAAATATTGTAGATTTAACTATTGTTATTACATTATGAAATAAATAATATTTTATATAAAATATTTTTTATTGTTCCATTAAACTATCTACAATTCCATCACGTATGAAATACATCTGACAAGGACTACAGTTTTTTTAGTTTCTTAAGCGCGCAACAACATCATGTAAAATATAATCAGGAACTAAATTGGGATTGCAATCAAATTTTGCAAATGCTACATCATCAAATGATCTCTGTCTAATTTCTGTAGTGTCATTGAATAATGTTAAACACTAGTTTTTCGAACAAAATATAATTTTTTATTTTTCATTTTACTGGATTAAACCTAGTTCAATACATTTTGAGCTTTGAACTGGACCCGATCCGGACAAAACCGGTCTGACTGGAACAATGTACCACGCTACACTATTCATGTTAATTAATTCATGAATAGTACAGTGTAGCGTGAACACTGTTTATACTAATTAATTTCATCAACAGTGTAAAAGAGCAGCATTTTCTTGCTTCTCTTTTCCTGCGTTTGCAAGGCCGACCATGTTTCTCCAAATGATATTTTAGTCCTTTTTATCAAAACTAGTTCAAGATTCTAAGATATTTCATGGGTAGAATTTGTAGTGAATGAGGTTGTCCTTCTCTTGGTGAGGATTACCATAATTTGTGGCATTAATTTCATTTACTCCCGGACAATGAGTAGACTCTTCTTGGTCATAATCATTTCTTCTATCCATCTCAATGGTCGATTCCATATGCTCCCTTCCTGCATATTGGAACAAAATTTGAAGTCTGAACTTCTTAATTGGAGGAACCCATTGAAACTGTGATGAGATCAGAGAGATGCATCACCACTCTGTTCAAAGTAGATTTCTCTGGCTGAAAATCGTTACTCGTCTCAACACCGCGTCCAACATCCATATCCTCCAATCCTGAAAATAATATTGCATATAATACAGAGCTATAGTCCTTCGCAGAATTAAAACCAAAATATCTTGCAGATTTGAATTTACGGGGTGAGGAAGATCAAAAACTTCATAAACTCGGCCAATAAAAAAATCCTTTGCTTATAGCTTCTTCTTCTTTGTAACCAACTTAAAACAGCTACAACCATTCTTGGTCCATTTTTCTGATCTCTCCATGGTTTCTTGCTTCTTATTCAACATATAAAAGGCCATATTGATGCTTTGCAACTCAGCTGACAGATCACCCTTTTTATTTTCCCATACCTGAAGCCTGAAGGTGTGTCTCTGCTTGGGCTGCAGCTCTTCAAGGGGTTTGTGGTAACAACACCAGTATCACAACTTTTCTTCGCACAAGAGTCGTCAAAACCAGGGCTCTCCACCTTAATACGCAAGGCAATAAAAGCATCCATTTGTTTATTCAGCAAAGATGCTTCATGCTTCATCTCGTCCAACTTATCCTTGTAAGAAGTGTTAAACTTGTTAAGTTGTTCATCAAGTTTCTTAAAGAACTTAACCTCTAGTTCGCCTCCTTGTTCAGACTCCCTCAGGAACTGAGTCGTGTAAAACTTTCTACAGCCATCTTGGGGCAGCGAATTAACATCTATCACTTGGTCCTCAATATCTCCTTTACTGGAGAGATTGGTAGATTGCAGGTTTAGTCCACTGAAGTCTGAAGGGTCTGTGCAAAGTTAATTTGTGCTGTATGGATCTCAAATGTGTTGAGGGTTGCCTGCTTTGCTTGTACTGCAAGATCTCTCCCAGTATTCTTTTTAAGGCCATTATAATCCATGTAAGCACCGGTCCACTTCTGTTGCTTGAACTGCTTTCCGAACTTCATCTTTCCCTCGTCTCTTCCAGATTCACCTTCACTAGATATGCCTTTGTTAATTATTATTACTATCTGTATCCAAGAGATTAATACTGCACGTTTAGTTTCAGCAAAACAAAAGAATAGACTCTGGGATTATGTTTTAGCATTAATTAGGAAGGATCTGAAATCTTGTTGATCCAAAATTAAATCGATTAAAACCTGTTAATTTTTTAAAAAAATTACTTTTAAATAACATGATTTTGAATTTGATTATTTTTTAAAAAATACATTAATTTGAGTCAATCAAAACCAATTCATGAAACCTGTAACTCAATCCTTATACTGGATTAACTCCAAATCAAATTTAATAACTTGTTTACTCGGATATTATATTATAATTCATTAAGATTGTAATAAGAATTCATCATAAATTATGAAATGAGAAAGGAAATATTATACTACCAACTAAAAAGTAAAACCATGTTAATATATTTTTTAAATCACTTGATTATAAGTTTCGTGTCGTAACTTACTGAATAACATATAAAAGTAATATAAAGTTGCGGGTTTAAAACTTGGGGTGCCATATTTTTTTCTCAAATAGAAAAAAAAAAAGAAAAGAAAAAGTCAAGCATTTTAAAAGAAAGTGGTGCCTTATCTCACTTGGTTAAATTAGAAAATCTATATATGATCACATATTTGAGCAAGTGAAGGTGGGTTTGAATGTGCCAGTTGGTGAATGCAATTAAGACTAAAGGAGAATAATTGGCCAAAGTGGCTTGCAGAGTGAATGCAATGAGAAGAATTATAGGAGGGAAGACAGCCTGGAGCTTGTTGAAACTTCTTGCAAGTGTTGGCCAAAATGGGCTTGCAGAGTCCTCCTCATAAATCAATTATCAGAAGGAAGGAAGCCCTGCAGCATGTCGAAATTTCTCGTAAGTAACCCAGAAAACAAATTGCCATGGACCAAGTCTAGACCACGTAGGAAAGAATCCCTTCCATAGTGCTTTCAATCCCTCCATTCTAACTGTCTTCACCAGACAATCGTAAGAGCTCTGATATACAGCCTTGCCATCCTTGCTTGCTGCCAGATTCATCATTCTTGTCTTCACAACATCAGCTGGGCAACTCAAAGCAGTTGCAGAAAGTCCTGACATGATGGATGCTAATGTGTGGGCATAGATATTATCAGCAGATATATGATTCTGGATGATAAATCTTTTTGCATGGTCATAACATGCTAATTCTCCCATGTTCACCAAAAAGGCTCTTTGGATGTTCGGGAAAACTCCTTTCCACAGTCCGCCAAAGCCTTCTGCCTTTATAATCTTGCTGAAAGCATCAAGAGGCCCCGAGTACCTTGGTTGGAGACCTTGGTTCACAATACGACCATCTGCTTGCATCCGCACCTTAACCAGATCAGCAGGGCTAGCCACCACCTGTAAAACTAATGGTAAAAAAAAAAAAAAAAAAAACTGACGGGAAACTGTCCACCAGTATGCAGAAGTTTACACATTAAATTAGTATAACTTAAGGAATTAAACAGCTGGGTGCTAGATTTATTGAGATAATCCTAGTCTATATGCATCTCTCCACAATGCTAATGATTTAAAATTCTGAGTCAATGCTTGGAAATGTTGAATCTTTGAGAAGGGTAAACTGTACACAAACAATTATATTTCTACAGAGACAAACTGAAAGGTAATATGGTTGCCTTTCCTCAACTAATTTTGTCAACTGATAACCAACCAAGGAACCTGTGGAACAGCAAAACCAATTTTTCCAAACATAAGAGGGAGATTGTCTTAATCTCGACAGCAAGGATGGAAATTCTTCTGTTTGGATTGTAATACTAGAAATCATTGGAGCAGCACAAGTAACGTTGTGAATACCAAACAAATGTAAAAAAATCAAACCTATTGGTACAACTACCTATAATAAATAAATAACTAACTGTCAAGGATATCCATTAACTATACCATTTGCTAGCTCCATAAGCTCTCAGTTTTTGTTTGATCTGCTAATTAATTGCAAAATTCTAATGCTCAAAACTAATTGAAAATTGTAGCTTTTGGTTTATACTTTTGATCACTTTCTTTCATGGTCTGAAAGAAATCACTAAGAGCAATAATGATTATATACACCCCTCTAATCAATTCAGCATATTCAAGTACACCCCATCTTTTAATCTTCTTCTTTATGAATTACTACACTCACATTTATATCTCAATTACTGAAAAATCTCAACTTTTAAGGGAACTCCTTTAAAAAAAAAAAAAACAAAAGGAAAGGAAAGGAAAGAAAGGAAACTTGACAGAGAAGTGAGGTTTTCGTCCTTACCTGAGCAATTACGCCAGAAAGTCCACCAAGGAGAGCTTTGGTGGAGAGAGAAACAAGATCACCACCACCGCCACCAACTTCATTGTTAACCACCACAAGATATCTCAAATTTTCATAGCCCACAATTCGAATTGGAGTGTAGAATAGGTGTCTTAAAATGGCAGGAGAAAGGCCCTGGTAGAACCCGAGAGGACCCTGTTGGCGAATGATCTCGGAGGCCACCACGAAGGCGTTGGTGGGTTTAGTAGTGGAGGAATGGAGCTGGAGCCGGGTCTTTGTCAAGTCTATCGGGAAAGTGGCTGTCTCCGCCACCATGGCTGACAGTGAGGTGAGGAGGATTTTTGTGTGGGTTTTTGGTTGCTGGTGGCCATGGCTTTCGTTCATGGGAGACGGAGAGCACAAGAATGGATGGATTTTGCCGAGAAAACCCGTCACCTAGGACTTAGGTTTTTTTTTTTAATTCTTTTTTCTTTAAATGGGGGGGAGGGGGGGGGCATTTTTCATTTCTAAGAGTAAATTATATTGCAAAACAAATTAAATAATATTTTTAATCTTAAAAACTGTTTAATTAATTCCTTTATCTATTTCATGTTTTTTTCAATTTATTTTGTTTTTTGTTTTAAAAATAAAATGAATAAATAACATGAAAAGATAGATGAAAAAAGAAAACATTTCTTAAAATAAATTAACTCTTAAAACTAAAGGAAGCGTTTAATTCATTTTTACAATACTAAAAGGATTGATTTATAAATTACTCTCTCTATTTTTAATTAAGTTGTTTACTTGACATTTTAATATTTTAAATTTTGAGTATACAGAAATTGGACCTGATGTTTTTTTGTTTGCTATCCTGGTCAGGACCCGAAACCATAGGGGAATGGTGCTGGGGCCAATAACAAGGACGAGGCACACCCAACCAGGCGCCTATTTCATTCAAATGAAGACACGCAAGGCAACACATCACTTGTTCACGGGGAAGCCACAATGACCAGGTTAATGGAAATGCAAATAACAGTTAATTTTAGTTTAGTTTAGTTTAATTTGTTAGATTTTAAATTTATTTTTTTTAATATATATAATTTTTAATTCTTTCAAGATTACTGAAGCTTATATAATTATTAAAATATATATATAAACTGATATAAACATGTATATTAATTTATAAAAATAAAAAAACAATTTTATCACAGCAGCATTGATCGCTAGCATGTTAATCAATCGATGGAAAGCTCTCAAAAATTGCCTCACCTTGCATAACGAGAAATTTCTTAATAGTATCTTACATTAACATTAGCAATGAACATTTATTATAATTTGTAATTAAGCAATTAGGGAAGATCAGAAGTTTCCTAATAGCATCTTACACTAACATTAGCAATGTCCATTTACGCACGAAACTTATCATGCTGCTCGCAAGGAGGTTTGGATAAAACCCTACTTGCTCTAGTACTTGTAGCATCAGAAGAGGAGCAGGATTCAAATTTTAGATGCGAAGAGGAAAGTAAGGCAACTAAAAGTGCATTGATATGGTGTCAGTGCTTGTTTTCCAGACAAAAATACATAAAATCATTCAAAATCAAAATCAAAGCAAATGAAATCCGAGACTTTTCATCATGCTGCACTAATATATTGGTCATTGATCTATGTGCACAACAAGGTTAGGTGAGGGTGAGGGAGGGAGAATCAACAATGGCCTCCTTTTACTAAACCTATTTGTTTATAAATTAAAACTGTAACTTTGTGAAATTTCAAAAAATTGACTATTATGCGGTTTCAGAGAGCAGTTATATTACAGCCACTCAATTAACACAATTGCAGTTCCCAATTTAATTTACCTCATGGATGACATTTCCAGACGATAAACAAATCGAGAGCTGAACATCTATGATGCAGAAATTTTATGGGGAAGAAGAAATGAAAATGCTAACAAACACTGGAAATGACCTTGATCCACTCTTTAATGGAGTCCAAAACAGAAGCCTTGTAATCATCACCAGTCGGATCATGTGTGTTTGGTATTGCGATAACTGTTATGATTGTGATTTGAAAAAAATTATTTTATAAAAAGTATTTTTAGTTGAGGATGGTTTGAAAAAATAGACGTTTGGTTAAAACTGTGGTTGTGATTAAAATTAAACAAAAAATAGTTTAATGTGTTTGATTAAAAATGCTTTTGAAATTGAAGATCAGCAATGATAACCGAAGAAACCATCAATTTATACTTTTTACAAGTTTCAACCTGGGAAATACACACTGTTCACGTAAACAATTTTTTTTCCTTCGGTGTGTTAATTTATTTAACATTTAAAAAAAAACTAGTTGAAAGTGAATTAAATTCACTCGCATTGTAATATGAACAATATTTTTTTCTCGAAAAACTAGTATAGAGTGAATTAAATTCACTCGCACTGTAATATCAATTTTATACCTGATAATATTTTATCTAATTTTATTACACGCTCACAAAATTATGAAAATTATAGTTTTTATCGGCTGAATTTTGTACGTAATGGAATTATAAATAGTTTAATGGAATAATAAAAAATATTTTATATAAAATATTATTTATTTCATGATGTAATATGAGTAGTTAATTCTACAATATTTAAATTTAAACCATTAATATTAATATATTTTTTTAAATTATTTTATAATCTTAATTTCAAAAGCATTCTTAACCTAACACATTAAATTATTTTTTTTCAACTCAATTTCAATCACAATTTTAACCAAATATCTATTTTTTTAAATTAATTTTAACTAAAAATATTTTTTATAAAATAATTCCTTTTAAACCAAGTCCGGAGCGATACCAAAAACACTATAAGAAAAAAAAGATGTTCTCTTTCGTTATCCGAATCAGGTTTTCCTTCCAGTAATAAAGCACGAACTAAAAGTAACAATCATTTCTCCTGCTATTGTTCTTCTAATGAAATCTCTTCTAGTGCTCTAAACAAAACTTGCTGCAACTCATCTTCATAGTTAACTCCTACATTGTTACAACAATCAAAATCCCACCAAAATTTTAACCCTAGATTTCTCTCAAAAGCTTCCTGTCACAAAGAATAATAAATAAAAAAAAAACATTAAATGGCAAGTGCTTAAACTGATCCGTTAAAAAAGCATTTGTATACGATACCTCTAGTGACTTGAGAAAGAAATCGCGAGCGAGAGAGAGGAGGCCGTGCTTGCAGAGAATTTGAGCTTGAGAGAAGAAATCGGAGGCGTCGCCTCCGTGGAGATGAGACTCAGTGGAAATTGGCATAGCTGTCAAGAATTTCTTGAATTTAATCATCGGTGAGTGTGTCTAGAATTTTTCTAGATTGCTTACTAATGATGGAGTTGATTCTTCCATTATTTACAAAACCCTAGAGAAAGGGAGTTGTGAGAAGAGAGAGGTGAAGTTTGAGAGGTAGAGGGAAAATAGAAAATTTCTATGAATTGTTTACTTTTATATTTTCGTTGTCAAATTATTCATATGTTTTCAATATAGTTCTCAACATCAGCCATCGACTCCAGAAGAGCGGGTGCAAGAGCTCAGATCGATTCAAAGCGACGGAGCTTCTTCTTAGAGAAGAATGGCGAGAATCCGTACAAGTCTACTCTCATTTCACCGATCTCTGTCAAGACCGTATCTCTAAATTAGTTTCAGTTACTATTTCAAACAGCGAAGAAAGTGGGACAGAGAAGACATGTTTCTGAGAGCATAAATTTACTCTAAAATTATTCTTATTTTATATCCCCGTCCATGTCCATTCAACCACATCTCTATCTATTCAACCAAACATGATTTTTATTTTTATTTTCTTCTGTCCTGGAATACTAACAAAACGTACCTAGGATACATCAAAATCACCCAGACCCAGATCACCTCACCAAGCTCCTGAAATAAGTCTCTTTAGGCCTGAGGCAGAGGAGAATGGACAATCAAATGAGGAACTTGATAAGGTTAGGATTTTGAGTGTATTGGATGTGAATTATCTTGTCTAGGATTCAGTCCGAGCTAAAGTCTTAGGTAGGAATAGTGATTGTTATGGTGTTGGGTTATGAGTTCTGGCTTCATTCGTTAACCACTCTTGCAATCCAAATGCTTGACGCTTGCATGTTTGGGATCATGCACTAGTTCATGCTTCTATGGATGTCAAGGCAGGCGAAGAGATCACATCTGCATACTGTGATGTGCTTTCGCCATTGAGCAAGCGAAAGGAAATGCCAAAGACATGGTTTTTTCGTTGCATTTGCAGGAGGTGCAAATATGAAGAAGAAATGTGTTCTAAGCAAGAGATGAAGAAAACAGATCTAGAGATAGGGTTGATAGAGGGATTGATGTGGGCAGTGCAATTTTTAGGCTAGAGGAGGGTATGAGAAGATGGATGGCGAGAGGAAAGGGGAGAGGCTATCTGAGGGCGTCATTTTGGGCTGCATATTTTGAAGCTTATGGCTTGGAGAAATCAGTGAAGAGGAGGGGAAGTTGGATTCCAGCTTTTTGGATATACTGGTGTACTGTATACTAAGAGCGTGTTTGGCAGTGTGGTTGCGGTTGCTTTTCAAATAGCTTTTCGTGCCGAAATACATGTCAATGATGTTTTTTTATTTTTTAAAAATTATTTTTGACATCAGCACATCAAAACGATCCAAAAAGTACAAACCGCACTCAATTTTAGCAAAAAAAAAAATTCAAAATTTGACGAAACGCAGTTACAAACGCAATGCCAAACACACCCTAAATAGGTGTCACGCGGCAACGATAATTTGATTCAGCCTAAATTAATTTTACTAATACACAACCTATAAGATCACATTGGAATAAAAAAATAAAACAGAAAAAATCATAAAACTCAAGACTTATAATTTAGGTAATGTTTGGTAGTGTAATAATAGTTATTTTTTAAAGTATTTTTTTTAATATATTAAACTAATATTTTTTTAAAAGAAATCTATTTTTGACATTACATATTAAAACGATAAAAAAAAATTGTTTTGAAGCAAAAAAATCAATTTTCTTGAAAAGCATGACTTTACTGCAATAACAATCCATACCTTAATGTCAATAAATAAAATTGAAAAAAAATCAATTTAAAAAATAATACTAGAGAAAAAACTCAGGTCAACTTGAGTTAACTCGTCTGATCTATAATCTGCGTCAAGAAATTGAGATAAAAAATTAATTGTTTAAAAAGAACCTAGAAAAAAGATAGAAGTTACATTAATTAAAAAAAATCGAAAAAAAAAACTAAAGTAAACCCAAGTTAACTCGATAAACCCATGACTTGTAATAATCACACATAAAAGAAAGCAAACAAATTGATAGAGCCTAAGGTCTAATAACCTAATGTCAATGTATGAAATTAAAAAAGAAGAAAAAATATTGAAAAAAAAGTTCGAGTCAACTCGGATTAACTTGACTAACCCGCGACTCGCGACATGAGATAGTAATAAAAAAAATAGACCTGGAGAAAAAGACCGAAGTTAAATCATAAAAAAAAAAGAAGCAAGTCAGCCAAAGTTAATTTCATGAATTTACAACTAGGGATAACCTCACAAAAAAAAAGGAAAAAATAACAAAATTTAAGGCTCAATAACCCAATGTTGAAAGATAAAATTAAAGAAAATAATCAATTTAAAAAAAAAGAAACACTGAAAAGAGAAATCGAGTAAATCCAGGTTAACTTTATTATCCCGCAACCAAGAATATGAGATTGAGATAACCCCACAAAAAAAATAATTAAGTTCAAGGCCTAATATCCAATGATGAAATTGAGAAATTAAAAAAAACCCGATGTTAAATCAAAATAATCTTTGAAATTAGTGACTCAAGTTATGAGATCAATCCTGATATAAAAATTAAATGAAAGAAAATAATCAAAAACTAAATTAGAAAATAAATTAAATTAAAAAAATAGCAATAAAAAGGAGGACCAAAATTGAATAAAAAAATTAAATGAAAGAAAATGTTCATTGATGGAATTGAAACAAAAAAACAAATTAAAAAAGAACTAAAAAAATCAATCAAAATAATGATGATCAAATTGGATAAAAAAAATTAAATGAAATAAAATATCCAAAGATAAAATTAAAAAAAAAAACTTCAAAAAATATTAAAAACAAAACAAATATCAAATAAAATAATGAGACCAAAATTGAAGTAAACAACAACTGGATGACATATTTGATTTTTAGAGGGCCCGACACGAAAATCAAGATGTGAAGAGAGAAAAGAGAGGTGAAAAGAAAAAATATTCATCGGTGATCAATCACACCTCCCCCGTTTACATGCATCATACCATCGTGTAAAGTACAACACGTCGCTTCCAACACTATCGCGGATGGTGACATTTGAACACTGAGAGGTGCCACACACACCGTCTAAATAATGGGGGCGCCTCCTTACTGGAGCGTTCAACTTTTTTATTTTTTATTTATTTTTATATATTTTTAAAAACCTAATTATCCCTCATTTAAATTGACTATAAGAAAAAAAATGAAAGACCCAATTGACCCTAACCGCCAGTTTTATTTTTAAATATGTAAATGTAGTATGGTTATTTAACTGTGCATTTGAAAGTTAAAAATACCAAAAAGCTCTTATACCCGGCTTTAATTTTTTTTTTAACTTTAAAGGATATAGAAGTTATTACATTGTTGATTTAAAATGTAAAAATACTTATTTAACCCTAATTAATATGATAATGATTAATATATTCAATTGAAATATCTTTATACCCCTAAGACCATGTTTTTTGAGTTTTTTAAGCAAAGGCAAAACAGTATTTTTATTGCTCTAATCTACAGAAAACCGTGTCTTGGTGCTTGATTCCTCTTAGTTTTATATATATATATATATATAATAGTGTTGCAAAAGCCGTGGGATCTAGGTTTTTTTTTTTTGTAATAGTGTTGGAATAGCTGTGAGACCTGATGAGAGAGTACTGAAGACTTTTATGCAAGCGTTTAAAGAAAATGGTGTTTGGTGGCTATGGAGAAAGCACTAAAGTTGGGAAGCACGTGGAAAGGTGGTCAAGAAACAAGCCTTGAGGAGGGGGTGGTCAAGAAACAAGCCTTGAGGTCCCTCCTTGACTCCTGACACTCATGAACCAAAATTATTGAGCCGGTAGCAATGCAAGGATTTTTTTTTATTTTTTTAGCATTGTAAGTTAGTTTTGATCAATATGTTATAGATAAAGTTTTTCTGGGCTGTGTCTATAATTTTGTTTGCACCATTTATAAGAAAATACGCTTGCAATATCCGGTAAAAACTCGAAAGAAGTAGTACTTCTTGAGTACTTTAATCATGTGCCGATCGACATTACAACATCCATATTAAATTTATTGTTCCTTGGGAGAAGCATGGGCAGATTGCAAAACTATAGTTTTTTCCGCAATCTGATAGCAAGCACTTGAGCTGTTGAGCACCAAAACCATCAGGCGAAACTTCTAGTTATGGCCGCAAGGACCCATGGAAGCAATTTGGGGCTTGCAGCGGAAATTTTTCTTTTTTCCTTTTAGTCCTTCGATGAGGATCTAATCAACTTGCCACTCTTGGAACAAGGGATTTGAGCATGATCCCAAATCAGGTATATGAAAATGCTTAATTATCAATACCTGACATTTTTTTTCCACTAACAAGAAATAATATATAACCTATTTTCCCCCATTATAAAAGTGAAGATAAGATTTATTTCTGTTGACCAAGAAATGGTGACGTAAAACAACACGAATTTATGACTAATACAGTGACATCCTCTTATGGGAGCAATGAAAAGGTGAATTGTAACAGCAAAGTGACTGGAGTACTCCCGGAACAACCTGAAAACCTAAAATATCAAACGCCAGTCATTCTCACCAGCTTATTGTAGAGAATGCGGTCATCCCTCCCCGTGTTGCTCTCCAACAAAGCACTTTGCACAAGTTCCTGATGCCAAAACAAACCATTACAAACTACAAAAAGAACATCTGTGCAGGTGTGCAGCTCTTGATTGGGGGGGGGGGGGGGGGGGGGGGCGGGGTTG
>Ga0325404_1005211_pt1 | contig 13713 bp, 10 predicted proteins | sample PopdelMetagenome_18_FD_205664 | JGI IMG/M metagenome (GOLD analysis project Ga0325404, IMG submission 205664) | Populus deltoides microbial communities from Bellville, Georgia, United States - Xylem-Control-R1 | ecosystem: Host-associated > Plants > Phyllosphere > Stem > Wood/Secondary xylem... | reverse complement strand
ATCATTTTTTGATTGATTTGAGTGCATAAAGGTATATCAATATTTCTTTATTTATTTATTTTTTAAAAATATAAAAAATTATTTATACAAAAAATAAACAATAAGAACATAATTATTTATTTTATAAATTAACTATTTATTAACAAAATCAACTATCAATCAATAAAAATAGCTAAGATTACCCGTCAAGTCAAAGAGCCATTAACAAGATAATTAATGAATATTATAAATTGATACAAACATATAATACTAATAGAAGGATGCGTGCGAGTATAAAAAGCATAAATTATATTAGGATGATGATTATATAATTCTTATCTACCATAAATAATTTGTATAGGATTAATATTTTATATTTTTGTGAAATTTTATTTCTAAAACAATATAAATATAAATAGGTAGCTTAGAATGATGGCAAATACATATACATAACTTATTCTTCAATTAATTCATAGCTTGCTTTCATTTATTATTTTGTTTCCTTTATTTTAATTTACAAATTTTTTTTCTTTTTATTTATTTTATTTATTTCTTTTCTTTTGTGTTTTTTTTAGTTTGTTTTTTTTAGCATTATCCCTTTTCTTTTTCGTTTTTTAATTCTAAACTTATTAAGCTCAAGTTTAGAACTCTATATAATGTTTGATTAGTGAGGCTACTATATGCTGTCATTCAAGATTAAGTCCTTAATTATAATTTTTTATTCTTCAAAGAAAAACACGACAATAAAAAGCATGTTGATCGACGAGTAAACAACTGATAATCATGTAGAGGATGATCAATTTTTAAGATTATCTATCATATCAACAAAATTGGAATGAGTTTGAGCATAATTCAATTAAATTATCTAAAGCCCATCATCGTTAAATATGAAATAACTTATTTTTGGTAAGATATCTTATTATATATTTAATTTTTATTTTGGTATAATCAATTTATTACCAGAGAATTTTTACAAGACTAGTCTTAGGTGTTCTAGTTGCTCGTAGAACGAGGTGGTGATTTCTTTATTCCTCTCCACCCTTTAAGTTCACGATACATCCCCTATGATAGGAAAAAAAATTAAACCTACCTACACACTATATAAATACACTACACGCACTCGTACAACCACGAAAACATATCAAAAACCTAGATTAAATAACCATCTGGATAGTGGTTTAATAATAAAAATTTAAAATTAAGAGGTTTACTTTCTCTGTAGTTTTAGATTCGAACTATGTAGTTGGTCATATGATAGTTACTGAAGACTTACATGATCATTAACTTCAGAGCTCATAAGATTAGTCGAGGTGTGCACAAATTGATCTAAATATCCACATTAAAAAAAAACCCAGACTAAAAAAAATTAGAAATAAAGAGAATGATAGTAGGATATGACATCATTGACCGTGTTATGCACAGACCAATCATGATCATCCATTTAAGATGATTTTGTTGCCACTAGAACAAAGTAATCTGACCACCACAACATTTTCATTCACCATGAGTATTCCTCACATGCTCTCCCCAACGTGCCACACTCACCCTTTTCTAGTTCCTGCCTTTTTGTTTTTTATGCAAATATGTCCATAGATTTGTAGCTTTTCTAGCTATTATGTTCCTGATCTTTCAATTGTGACATATCTACCGTCGAGCATTATTCTTCTAGTTTAATTATCACCCTATGCTAGTAATGTGCTAACTTTCTTACGCATGTAAAAATTAAATTAACCAACAAAATTAATACATCAAGAGCCATGTTAAGGTCATTTGGTTAATTTTAATTTTTGTATGGTCATATTTGTTTGATCAATCATCCTCACATGCTTGATTGCCCTACTTCTTGTAACTTTATGTGATTATTTAATGCTATGCCGATGTGGATCTAAGATTATTTTAGCTACAACAAGGCTTTTTCATGTTTACTATTTATTTACCTTATTATTTTTCAAGACCATGTTCATTTATTTTATTTCTGTTTTTATTATTCTTAAACTAATTTCTTACAAAAATTAAAAATTAATTCATATAGATTAAAAAATAAATTGTAATCTCCTTAGAGCATCTCCAATAAGAGAGCTAAATGAAAAGACAAATTTAAAAAATTATACTTTTAGCTTTTGTTTTTTTTTTTATTCACTCCAACGGCTCAGACAAATGAATAGCTAAAATATCTATTCATTCTTTAAAGAGTCATTTCTACATTTCTATGTAGAAATGACAAAAGAAAATGATTGTTGGCCAACGTCTATTTTTATAGCCGTTAGCCAACAGTTTATTTAAAAAAAAAAAAGCAGAAGGAAATAAACTTTTAAATTTTAAAATCTTGTATTATGTCTCACTCTTCTCTCAAATTCAAAAAAACAAGAATCAATTATTCTCCTGTTAATTAATAACATTGGTTGTGTTAATTAGTTGAAATTAAAAGGTATGCTTGTTTAAAAACTTTTTCTATTTTCTCTTTTATATCTCTTGATTTTTTAGATTTTTTGTTGTTAATTTGATATTTGTGATGATTTTTATTTTTTTGTTATTTTATGTTTTTGATATGGGTTAAGGAAGAGAATTTTTATTTATATTGTTATCTTTGACAAAATTGAGATAAAGTAATAATGGTAGCTAATATTGATAAAAATATAGAGTGACATATTTAAAATTTATTTTTGATTGTCTGTTTTAATTTGAGGTCAATTATATTTTGTCTTGTTGAAAATACAATAAACTAGTATATCAATTCTCTTTTAGTTCTAAAAAATAGTCAAATTGTAATGTTAGAACAAGTAGAAGCCAATGCTTATTATTAATTCATATGTATGGAAACTACAAAATTACTAGACATTGAATGTGAGCTTCTTTTACACTCTCTTATAAGGTTTTAACTTGAGTTTTTTTTTTAATCTAGATGGATTCAAATTTTCCAAGCTCTTTTATCAACTTTTCTTATGAGTGAGTCAGAAGATATTCTTTCTCAACTAAGTGATTCTAATTAATTAATTGATGACTTAACATACTCAAATTTAAATGTCCATACAATAAAAAAATCACAAAGAAGTAAAAATTTCTCACAAGAGGAAGATTGTTTACTTGTCTTTGCATGACTAAGTACAAGCAGGATCCAATTACAGGAATTGAACAACAAACAAAATAGTTCTAGGCTCGAGTACATGCTTACTTTGTAGAGAATGGAGGAAACTTGAATAATCGTTTCTAAGTAAGCATCTCAAGTAGATGACAAGAAATAAATAGAGAAGTCGGTAAATTTATTGGATTTGTTACTCAAATTGAAAATCGTCAGCAAAGTGGAATGACCAAAGAATCAAGTGTAATTTTAATATTCATTTTCATGTTAAATTATTTAACACATATTTTAATATTATTTAATTTCTCTACTTTTTTACCAGATTAATGATGCCCGACAAATGTATGCTTCTTGCGTTGACAAACGATTTCAACTAGAACATTGTTGGGTTATTTTAAGAAAAGAACCCAAATGGCAATTTGAGCATGCAAGTCAACATCAAAGGTCAAACAAGAAACAAAAAAGTCATGTCAATGCAAGTCCGGCTTCATCAGCTCCATCTACCCCTGATCTGTTAGTTTAGGAGAAGACAGTGAACTGTTGATTTATCAAGATAGACCAATTGGTCGAAAGACTGCAAAGGAACGACTTAAACATAAACAGGAAAAAGATAAATTTGGGGAGGTAACTGTAACAAATCTCTTATAAAAATTCAGGGATGCTCTGGTTGAAATTGAGGATTAGAAGAAACAAGACATAAAAATTATATTAGAGCAACAAGCTATGATGATTCAACAAAGTCAAGAGAAACAAGAATTGGTCAGGATTGAGAAAGAAGAACAAATTATGAAAATGGATATTTCTAATTTGGATCCAATTTCTGCAGCGTATTTTCAAAATAGAAAGTTAGAAATTATGCAAAAGAGGGGTTTTAATTTTTAATTAACTAGATTGATTTATTGTTTAATGTAATGTATTTTTAATTAATTATGTAGAAATTTCTTGGTTATTTTAAATATATTGTTATAAAAGCGGTATCAATTCATAATACTTTTTTGAAGTTCTTCTAACACTTAACAACAATAAGTAGGATTAATTAATTTAAAAGATAACAATCATAATGAAAAAAAAAACATAAAAAACTTGAAACTTATGATGACATAAGAAGTTCAAATATAATGATTCTACTCATTGCCATATTGTTCCCACAAATGTTCAACCAAATTTTCTTGTAGTTGAGAGCTAGTTGTCTCATCCCTGATTCGATTATGAGTTTGAAGAAAATCATGTAGTTTTGGTATTTCACCATGTGACACTGATATAAAGAAATTAACTTCACGTTCATGGTCAAATCCAAGGTTTATCGCTCCTTCATCCTTAATAATCATATTATGCATTATTATGCAAACTTTCATAATATTTGCAAGTGTTTCTTCATCCCAGTATCGAATAGGTCCACGTACAATTGCAAAACGAGATTGGAGCACCCCAAATATCTGCTCCACATCTTTTCTTGCAGACTCTTGCTTACTTGCAAAATATTTTCTCTTTGCTTCTAATGGCCTTGGGATTGTCTTAACAAAGGATGACCAACTAGGATAAATCACATCTGCTAAATAGTATCCCATTGTATATTATGCCCATTAATTGTATAATTGACAAGAGCAGTACGACTTTTAGCAAGTGCAACGAAAATAGGTGACCGATCAAGAACATTAATATCATTTAATGATCCAGACATTAAAAAAAAGCATGCCATATCCAAAGATTTTGTGAAGCCATCGCCTCTAGAATTATAGTTAGTTCACAATAATGACCAATATATATCATATGCCATGCAATTGGACATTTCTTCCATTTCCAATGCATACAATCAATACTCCTTAACATCCCTGGAAATCCACGCTGCTCTCCAATTGATAATAATCGAAAAATATCGGCATCATTTGGTGCCATTAGATACCAATCACTAAAAACTTCTACGATTGCTTTGACGAAAGCTCCAAGACTTTCTATCGTAGTGGTTTCTCCAATTTGAAGATATTCATCAGTAAGATCTGCAGGAATACCATATGCAAGTATTCTGTGAGCTGCAGTTATCTTTTGAAGGCAAGATAAACCAAGAACACCAGAGCATTTGTCCTTTGTTTGAAATATGAATTATGAGCTTCCACTACATTTGCGATCCGAAGAAAAAGATGATGACTCATCCTAAATTTTCTTCGAAATTGACTTTCAGTGAATTTAGAATTTTTAACAAAATAATCATTATATAACCTTAAATCATCTTCATTTCTATTACAATTGACAATATTGTGACCAAGAATAGAGCCACAATACCCTGTTCTCCACCCTTGATTATTCGATTCTTTTTCAACATCCACAACGGTAGCAACTTAAAAAGCGAACACAAGAGTGTCATCATCAAAATCAAAAGCATCATAAAAATTAAAATTAGAATGATTCATGATGAATTTTAATGAAATATAATAAAGGTTGGAGAGAAGAAAATGATGAGAAAAAATGTTAAGGTATATGAGAATATTTATAGATGGATTATTTTTTTAAATTTTGAAATTTTAGAATGTTGGCGGTTATTTTTTAAAAATTTAAAATGTTGGCGGTCATTTTTTCAAAACTTGAATTTTTTTTTAAAAAAATTGAAAATCGAAATTTAAAATGTTGGCGTTTTGTTTTTCAAAGTTTGAATTTGAATTTACTTTTAAAAAATTAAATTTTTAACAATAACATATAAAACTAAAAATTAAAAATATTTATATAAATAAATTAAAATTTTAATTTTAAATTATATCTTTTAACTTTCATATTGCTTCATTAATTTTATATTACTTTTATAAATTACTCATATTAATTATATAATTAATAACATCATAATTATATTATATATAAAATATCTAAATTAGTTATATAATTATATTAAAATTAATTTAACATGAAATATATTAAAATATAATTGACTTTTCTAAATAATTTTTTACCATTAAAATACATATAATAAAAAAAATTATATTTATATTATTTAAAAAATTATTTTATTAATTTTACTCTTTAATATAGCATTTTTCATTAGAAATCCTCTTATAAGCGAATACTTGGGTGACATGGTTTTCCTTAGCCATGTAAGCAATTCTCTTAATCAGAACTAAAAACTAAAACTAATGCTAGACATTTTCTTAATTTTTTAACAAACCATATCTTAATGATCGCACAAATGTCAGGTGTGATCGAGAACACTTTCCCCGGGTGTGGAACTCCTCATGCTGAGCTATGAAATAGAATCTGGGTGATGGACATTCTCTTCGGTTGGTTTGATGTTTGGATTCAGGGAGTAGAACCGCTGACTATCTTGCCTTGTCTCATCTCCATTTCCATGAGAGCAGCAGTCCTGGAAGGTCTCTGCTTATATGGCTCTTTCTGGCAATTGGTGTTGGGATATGCTTAAAGATTTATCATCAAATGCAGTTCGTTTAAAAGTCGCCGGCATTCATCCACCCAATCCAAATTCCGGTGAAGACCGGATTGTACGGGGTCTTCCTAATAATGATTGTCTTACGACCAAGTCTGCATATAATTTCTTGTTAGGTACTAACAGATGAAGAAAGTGGACTTTGTAAGCTAATCTGGAAGTGTTAGGACCCCTAACGGAATCGTTCATTTTTTATGGTGGAATGCAAATGGGAAATTATTGACTGATGTAAGGTTGAAATGCCATCTCTGTGATGATGTTACTTGCCATTGTTGTGGCCATACACCAGAATCAATCATCCATGTTCTTAGGGCTGTTACTTAGAGGAGACACTGATCACGTACGGTAATTACAGTCAAGTAATGGCAGCCATTACGAGCTTCTGCAACGCCAATGGCAAGTTCAGTTACTTCATGTGTTTAGGGATGCTAATCATAGTGTTGATCGGTTGGCTTCTCATGCTTATTCCTTCCCTAGAGATCTTATCTATGTCGATAATTCTCCACCTGATTGCCTCCAGATTCTCTAGGAGGACATTTGTGGACCTGCTCACTGAAAGATTTTGTGCCGTGAAAACACCACAGTTATTTGATACTCTTAAATAAAGTTTATTATTGAGGTGATTAATGATTTACATCAAAACGATTACGACCGTAATTCCCTCATTCGATTAATATAGGACGAAAATTACAAATTTTGTTACATACGACCAGTAGTAAATATAAATATCCCGCAGCTCTTGAAGGAAAACTCATGCAGTAGAAGGCTGCTACAGGCATGGACATTTCTTGACTACTTAGGCACGTTGGAGACTCTAGGAGCAGCACTCTCTCCTTGCTTTTCATAGTAATGGTAGACTGCCGCACCCGATAGGACTGCAAGTGTTATGGCTTGGGCATGCATCCTGCAGGCCTCCAGAAAAGAAACATGAATATTACAAGCTAGTAAAACAAGCAGTAACTGCGCTAGTATTAATTTCACACAGACATGGTAGAAAAATACGACAACTGTGTAGAGAGATATCGGTACACAACGCACCTAGCATGTATAAGCCTAAGACTCGGCTTGACCAGAGGTGTTCTTGCTCGCGTATAAGCCAGTGAACCTCCAATTGCCGTTGCCCATAGCGTTCCTGCATCACACAAGTTGCTTAGGAAAGAAAGCAAACACAACCAAACGAAATGGGAAAGCAGGACATGGCTAGTATGATCAAACCGGAATTACTAACCAATGCTAGCAAGCTTGTGCTCTGAAACCCATGACTGAATTGCCTCCATCTTCATGCTTATCTGCACCTCTTTTATCGATATACTGGAGAAAACTAGAGTGGATAGACTGCGGGAGTGGCGGAGAGGTAACTAAGGTTAAATGGCGGTTTGTATTTAAAGACAAGAAAGGTGATGTTGAAATATGAGCGAGCTTTTACTGTTCTTGCTGCGGCCCCCCGGTTTTGATCGTAATGGAAAGGAACTGCTTACACTTTTCTTGGAACACTGAAACTATAAACAAGAGGCTCCCTCCCCTACCTGGTTTTGTTGCTGGAGGTTATTTTCTCTAGTAACATGTGCGCACGTGATGTCTGTACGCCATGGTGCCACTGGATTTCCATAAATCTACGAGCTCAGAGATATGGCACATGGTAAAGACAATCATCGTACTACTCTTCATGGGTGGGTGCAGCGCATTGACTTCAAAGCGAAAAGGTTTGGGCTTTTGTTTTCAGTTTTACCGACACATGGCGTGAAAAACTTTTTAGAGTTTATTTTTTTAATTTCATTTTTATGTTAATAAAAACAAACGTTCTTATAAATAAATAAACAAATGAATAAAACTACGAAGGAGAAGGAGAGAGAGATATATATTTTTAAAATTATTATTTCTTGATTCGTGTAATTTTTCGGTTTTAACACAGCATAGTTATTTAATAAAAAAATATTTTAAAAAACTATAATGATTTAAAAAACATATTTTTAATCAAAAATATAATTTTTTTATTTATGAATTTATTTTTTATTTTAACAAAAAAAAAAAAACTCACTTAGAGGAAGGTCTTTTTGTAATGATCACCTCGAAACCATTATTTTTTGTCTACGAGAAGTATTAATTTTTAAGTACAAATTTATTATAATAGTGAAATAAAGTTTTTTAAAAAATTTAAAATTATATATCAACTGTTTTTACTAATCTACAAGGAAAAAAAAATTAAACAATACATTTAAGGAGTAAACATTTTATAATAAAAAATAAATATTTTATTCTCATTTAATATTAACGAGGAAGTTATTTAAGAATTTTACATATTATACCAATACATAATTATTAATAATACCACCATAAAAAAAAACTCTAATGATATAATTAAACAATCAGTTAAATTGTAAGATGTTTTTACCATTTAAGATGTTTTACATATCATAATTAAACAATTTTACATATCATATAATTTACTTTTATAAATTAATTTAAAGATGTTTTTTTATGAAAAAAAAAATCTATGAAAAAAAAAATAAGATGATCGTGAGCAAAGAAAACAAGTTGTCGTACTTAGCCTAAAAAACAATTTCAGCTAAAAAAGCCATGCCCACATGCAAGGGTTTTTTTTTTCTTTTTTCTTTTCTTTTCTTTTCTATGGGCAAACAACCATTTTATATATATATACAGGACAATGCAGATAGGCAAAAAGTTGGTTTAAGTTTTTGAATTTTAAAAACTTAATTTTCAATTTATTTTCTCTTTAAAATATCTAAAAACAAAAACCTTCATATAAATCTTAATAAACCCATTAAAAAATTGCTTATAATCATTTGAAAAATTAAACCAATTTTTTTTATGAATCTTTATCTACTTTTTATGACATGTTCAAAGAAAATTATTATTTTTATTGAATCTTTTTTTTCAAAATGAATTTATTAATACTAAAATCAGTTAGAAAATGATCAGCTAATCACTTTATCTCTCTCATACTTTTTTCTAACAACTTTTTTTCTTTTTTTAAATTTTAAAAATTAAATTGTAAAACAAATAAAATTTAGAACTTAAACATCAGGCTCTCAAAATATGGAGACTAAAAATAAAAAAGCAAACACTATAGGGATTAAATTATATTTTTATGCACCCTAAGAACATAAAAGAGTATAACATATTTTGTTTGTTTAAATATCAAATTTGATTTTTATTATTTTAATTTTTTTAGATGATAAAACTAAACCCCATTTTGCAAAATCGAGCATTCTTTATCATGCTTGAATATTTTTTAAAATTGAAAATACAATGTAGCACATGAAATAAGAACAAATTCTAAGTCTAAAAAGTGTGAGCATAAACCATCTAAGTGATGGTCCAGTGGTAAGAACTTGGGATCAATAGGTTTGCTCCCTCTGTGGTCTCAGGTTCGAGCCCTGTGGTTGTTCATATGATGGCCATTGGAGGCTTACATGGTCGTTAACTTCAGGGCCCGTGAGATTAGTCGAGGTGCGCGCAAGCTAGCCCGAACATCCTCGTTAAACTAAAAACTAAAAAAAAAAAGTGTGAGCATAATATAAAAAAAAGGATGAAATTAAAAAAAAATCAAGTAATTGTAATGTATATTTTAACGAGGACCAATAAAATAAAAAAACTAGTTGCCATATAGCAATCAAAGTGCAATTGAGTCCTGACACACAAGAAAGGAAATAGTAAAATAATATTCTCTTTTAGTTTATTAATTATTCTATGCCATTTAGTTTCATTAAATTTAAATTTATAAATATAAATATAAATATAAATATAAATATAAATATAAACCAGCTAAACCACTGAAACATTTGTCATGTTTATTGTTCAAGTGGTCGTAGGTGTTTCCTTTGATCATTGTTTTTCTATTTTTATTTATTTTGACTAAAAAGAAAGCAAGTGATTAAAAGGGTGTTATGTGGTGGCCTATCAAATTACATTAAAATCTTGTTTGTCTTTCCGGTCGTATCATGTTTTTCAAAAATTAAAATTATTTTAAATTAATTTTTTTAGTATTATTAAATCATTTTAATAGATTAATATCAAAAATAAATCTTAATAAATAAATAAATAAAATATTATTTTAATATATTTTAAAATAAAAAATATTTTAAAAAACAACTGTAGAGTGATTATAGTGATTATATGTTTAATTGTAACCCCTTTGTTTGTGATTTTAATTTTATAATAGAATACTAAATTTGTGGAGCGCGTGCCAAAAAGATTTTTTTTTTTATCAGTAATAAAAGGTGTTAGAGTGATGCAAACATGTTTTAAAAAAGAGAAAAAAAAAAAGGGACTTAGGGCATAGACACAACTGAGCAAAAATATACTGGTATAATTAATTACATAATAAAAAAACAAACAATGACAGTAAATGAACTCAAATAAAAAAGAATCATGTAACCTGTAAAAAAAAAAATGGTTAAAGAAATGAAAAAGATGATGGAGCTAAAATTCCAACCAATCAAGCATGGAAGAACAGAAAGTTAAAAAACCTGATTTGAGTCAACTTGAGCATGTTAAATTTAAAAACTAAATCATCATGAGATTAAGATAATTTAATAAAAAATAAACACAAAAAAAATACAAAATCTAATTTCAAACAAATCCAGCATAAAAGGATTAAATTTAAATGAAGGTTTATAAAAAAGGAACAAAAAAAAAATACAAAACAAACATAAGAAGCTAACCAAACTTCACGACCTGGAATCATGTGAATGAGACAATCCAAATAGAGAGAAAAACAAGAAACATTATGAAACTCAATTTTAAAACAACCTGATGTCAAAGTGAGAAATGTAAAAAATATTTTTTTTTAAATGACTGTAAAAAAACTGAGCCAATCACCATACTCGTGGTCTAAGTGATAGAATCAAGATAAACAAATACAAAGAAAATATATAAAAAAAACCCAATATAAAAAACCTCAACTTTGAATGATGAAACTAAAAAATATATATTAATTCACTATTAATATAATATTGGAGGAAGAAATTTAAAAAAAACATATCAATTTAAATTTTTTTTCCAAAGTAAACTAAAAAAAACCACAAATAAAAAGACTTGAGATAACACAAGTTAATTTGAAAATTCACAAAAAATCCTATAGAAAGCAGATAAAAAAGAACAAAGCCTAATTGCTAATAACATAAATGCTAAAAGATGAAACTAAAAAAAGTACAAGCTTTGAAAACTAGTGTAAAAAATAAGCAAACTCAGATAAACCTTCTAAATCTAGGCTAATGTCTCAAACTCGCAACCCATGCAATTTTAGACATGAGTTGATTAAAAAAGCTCAATTCCCATCAAGTTTAATATTGAAGGATGGAATAAAAAAAAATCAATTTAGACAACTAGCCAAAGAAAGTTTAACAAAAAAGACAAATTAAAAGACCAAAAATAACCTAGGTCATTCTTACAATCAATGAAAAACCCAATTGAAAGAAAAAAAAAATAATAGTGCCACGTCTCTAATTGAATAAATGTTGAAAGATAAAACTTAAAAAATATAAACTTAAAAAAAAAATCAAGTAAACCTAGATGAACCCCGTAAACTTGGGTTAACCTCTAAAACTCGCAAATCTTGAAATTCTAGACCCGAGCTCAAAAGAAAAGCTCAATTATTAACCAATTTAATGTTGAAAGGATGAAATCAGAAAAAACAATAATAGTTTATTTTTTTTCAAAGTAAGAAGCAGTAATCAAAAGAATGAGAATCAAGTTTAATAGGAAAAAATAAGTTAAGGAGGATGAAATTATAAAAAAAAATCAATTTAAAAATTTATTTTAAAAAAATAAATATCAATCAAAAGAATAAGGATCAAACTTGAAAGATTAGAAAATTTAAGGGGGATGGAATTAAGAAAACAATTTAATTTTATAAATTATTAAAAAAAATCATTCCAAATGTTAAAGGATGAAATCGAAAAAAAAACATCTATTTAAAAAATTAGCCAAAGAACGTTTTTAAAAATGATAAATAAAAGGATTTGAGATAACTCGATCATTAAAAAAATAATGAAAAATTCTTTATAAAACAAAAAAATAAAAATGATGGAGCCTAGTCTCCAATTGAATAAATGCTAATGATAAAATTGAAAAAACATGAATTTAAAGAAAGAAATAAAAACCGAGCAAACTAGGGCAAACCTCCTAAATATAGTCTAATCTCTAAAACTTGCAACTCATGCAATTCTAGACCCGTCATTTTCAAGAAAATTAATTCCTATCTAATTTAATGTTAAAAGATCGAATCGAAAAAAAAATCAATTTAAAATTTTTGTCAAAGTAAAAAAAAATAACAATAAAAAACTAAGGATTAAATTTAATAGGAAAAATAAATTTAAGGAGGATGGAATTGTAAGAAATTTTTTTAAAAATGATCCCAAATAAAAAAATAGCAATCAAAAGAATGAGAATAAAATTTGAAAGGTAAAATAATGAAAGGGAAATGAAATTGAAAAACAAATTCAAAATAAAAAATAACAATTAAAAGAATAAAAATCAATTTTGATAGGAAAAATTATAAGAAAACCATTTTAAAAAATAATTTCAAATAAAAAAATAATTATTAAAAAAACAAGGATCAACAAATTTTTTTATTTATTTCAGGGTTAAAATAATAATTTTATTTTGAAAAAAAATTAAAATAACTAATTTAGCACTTCATAATTTATAAGAGACAATTGTATCATGGTAAAAAAATTACCATACTTCTAATACCTATTTTAAAAATCTTATGAATAAAGCGTAATTTTATCATTATATTTTTACAATGAATAATATTTTATATTTTGTTACATAATTTCCCTTCTAGCGTTTCTTCCTTTCTTTTTCACGAATCTGGTAAAAAAAAGAAAAAAGAAAAAAAAATAAATCATAAGAGAAAATCATAACATTTCTCAAACATGTAGAGAATAAAATATGTTTATCCTTAAAGATTTATGAGTTTATATATGATTTTTTCTTTCACTGAAATAATTTGCACTTTCACAAATATTATGCAGACGGTTGTTATTATAGTCGCCTTGCCATCTCTGTGAAAATGAGGAGGCCAGCCCGAGTGCCCGAGTATTGTAGGATCTGAGCCAACCCACTCATATGGAATGTGGTTCTGGTTCCATCCATCGATCGTGGAGCTTGAGTCTACACATCTCCATTCCCCTCCAATTTGCATAAATAGCCCTGGCAGTTGTATTATTTTTAAATATTAATTAGCCATCTCTATTCTCAA
>Ga0325404_1005209_pt1 | contig 13716 bp, 11 predicted proteins | sample PopdelMetagenome_18_FD_205664 | JGI IMG/M metagenome (GOLD analysis project Ga0325404, IMG submission 205664) | Populus deltoides microbial communities from Bellville, Georgia, United States - Xylem-Control-R1 | ecosystem: Host-associated > Plants > Phyllosphere > Stem > Wood/Secondary xylem... | reverse complement strand
AAGCTGCTTGACTGCTTTACAATAACAATTATATTTAAGCTCCTTGGTGAAATCTAAGGACATTTGTCATACTTGTTTGGAGTCTCTTCTTGTAACTTTAAGCAGACACAGTCCCAACGCATTTCAGCGGGTAGTACTGCTTTCAGGCGAACTGGCTGAAGAGAAATCAGTTTTCTGCAAGTTATGCGAGGAATGTGTATATATTTCATACATATTTTGCATTACATTTACAATCAAACGCATGCATAATAGGGAAAAGAAACAAATAATGTATTAAAAATTAAAAAATAATTTAAATAATACTTATTAAACAAATAATCTTCTAAATCATTCGAAAAAAATCAAAGAAAAAAAATTCTAATATTAAAAAAAAAATTTAGAGAAAAATCTTCTAAATATAGTTTGGATTACAATCCGGCAATAATTTAAGTTATTTCTGGTTAGAAAATAATTTGAGCATTCAATTAAATGTTTAATGGAAGAGAAATGGGGGAAAAGGGTGAAATTAGTAATGATTGAAGTAATTGAAAGACTAAGAATAATAATACAAAAAAAGGGGCACTCTTTGGAAGGACAATTCACTCAATTAGGGATCTAATTGAAGAATGAATAAAAAATTAGAACCAATTTGATCAAAAATAAAATAATTAAAGGTTAAAGGACTAAAATGAAAAGGCGTTGGAATTAAGAGGGAACTTTTGGTTTTAATTAGGGACCTAACTGAAAAAGAATATTAAACTAAAAAATCAATTTGGCTGAAATTGGATAATTTGAAAAGAAAAGTGATATCGTTTTGAAAGCTGTGAATAGAGCCTTCTTCTTCCTTATGAACTTAGTCTTAAAGGAGAAGGGTTTAACTTTTATGGGGGACGATTTTCTTCCCTAATTTTACCATTGTTTTCCCTTCATTTAGGACAAATAACAAGCATAACTCATACTCTGACACAATACCCTCAATCCCAACATAAATTACTTTTTTTTTCAGCTTCATAATCGCGACAACACCCGACAAAAACCCTTACCCAAACCAGCTAAGAACCTGCAAGAAATAAAAACATGGAAGTACCCAACTTTGCTGCCCTGCAAGTTAGGCAAAGACATGCATGAACTTTGACCAACAATGGTAATTTCTTCACAAGGATTAATGGTGATGTAAACATTGAAAATAAGAACCAACAACCTATAATTAAATTTGGGTCATAACTCAGGAAAATCAAAATTAGATTTGATGATACCTGACCAGTGATTATCTGAATAAAAAAACAAAGTTATAAATGTTGAACGCTATAGAGAAAGAATCTATGATAAGTTGTGAATAATTCAATGAAATGAAAAACCAAGAGCAAAAAAAATATTCTCCAATAATATTTTGAAAATCAATAAGTTATAGCAAGTTATAAACCAAAGAAAGTATTTATAGTTCAACATAATAAACTTTACTATAATTTAAGATGAAGTTAAAATCCAAACATAAACTAGTTTAACAGTACTTTAAAATAAAATAACAAAGCACAATTCTCAATAAATAAAGTCCAATCCAGATAGTAATTTTTGGACTTTATTAAATTTTTTTTTTATTTGATCGTTATGAAATTTTAACCTTATTTAAAAATAATCCTTTAAAGTTGTGTAGTCAAACTCTATTACATGTTAAAAAACACTATCTGTTTCTTGGATCACATTAATGAAGCTTGATCCTTCCTTAAATTTAACTTCATGCTTGACTCTACCTTAGAAGTAATTTTATAAGCTTGCTCTTGAATTATCCTATTGAATGCCTCTATGATCTTTTTGGCTATTATAAATATAATTACTTCAATCAACACATGCAATGAATCATGTGGTGTTGCTTGTTGATTCTCATGATTTACTTTTTATTTTAAAGGATTTGATTTTGAATCGTAACCTATATAAAAAAGACAAAGAACATAAACATTGAATGTAATATTAATATTATATTAACTTGGAAGATCAAACTTATATGTGTTATTGTTGACCTATTCAAGAACTTGAAATGAACCATCCCCTCTAGGATACAACTTAGATCTCCTATAGCATGAAAATACTTCATTCCTTATATGCACTCAAACCTAATCATCAGGTTAAAAATAACTCACTTACGATCTTTATTAGATTTAGATACATATTGTTCATTAATTTTCTTTATTTGTTGTCGTACACTTTCATAGAATTTCTTCACCATTTTTATACCTTGCACTAATAATATAGCTAAGAAAAAAAAAAATCTCTATCCATACAAAAAGTACTATTCTTTGTGAACCAAGATATCATCAAAATAGACTACCACAATTCTGCCTATAAATACATGCAGTAAATGATTCATCAATCTCATAAACATGCTCAGTGCATTAGTGAGACCAAACAACATAACCAACCATTCATATAGACCATGTTTAGTTTTAAAAATAGTTTTTCATTCATCATTTTTTTCATTTTAATTTGATGATAACCACATTTCAATTCAATTTTCATGAGGATATATGAACAATGCAATTCATCTAACATGTCATATATTCTAAGAATTAGATGTCTATACTTTACTATAATATTGTTCACATCCTCGCAATCCACACACATCCTCCAAGACATTTTTTTTTGGCACAAGAAACATTGGTACCATAAATGTTCTCATACTCTCCCTCAAGTACCCCTTAGCTATCAGCTCATCTACTTGCATTTGAAGCTCATTTGTCTCATTCAGATTACTTATATAGGTTGATCGATTGAGAATTATAGCTTTAGAAATGATATCAATTTGATGTTTTATTTCTCTTAATTGTAGTAAACCGCTAAGAACATCACTGGGGAATACATTTTAATATTCACGTAATAAAGAAACATCAACATTAAGAAGAGGATGATCAATATCATTAGTGTTAAAACATGTCTCTTTTTACAAAAATACAAACATAGGCTGATTAATATAAAATGCACTTTTAATATCTCTCTCTTTTGTATAAAAACTTATTTAACTTTTTGTTTTTCCCTCAAAACTCTTATTTCCTTTTTTTTTAATGGTCGTTCTCTCTTTTCTCTCATCTCACTACTTTTTTTCCCACTCTTATTAGCCTCCTTTTATTTTCAACCCTCTTATCACTCTTGACCAATTATTGTTTTTCACTATCCTTGGTTGAAACTCTCATTTCACTCCTCTTAACCTCACTCTTTCTTTTTAATTTTAATTGTTCTTTGTACACTTGTCTTGGAGTTAAGGGTACAAAGGTGGTGGATTTTCCATATTTTATAAATAAATACATACCCATCATCAATAACCTTCTTATCAAACTACTATGGCTTACCTAATAATATGTGACTCATATGCATAAAAACAACATCACACAATACCTAATCATTATACCTTCCAATCGAGAAAAATACCAATATTTATTTATTCACTTCACCACCCCACACTCATTCAATCACTACAACTTATATAGTCTACGATGTTATGTAGGTGGAAAATTTAACTTTTCCATAAGAGTAATACTACATTAGCATAACTTTCTCCATCTATAATTATATTACATATCTTATTACTGATATGGTATCTTGTATAGAAAATGTTCTCTCTTTTTCGCTCTAAATCATCTTTTTTGACTTGAACACTTAATGCACTCCTAACCACAAGTGACTCACCCTGAACCAAATCCTTTACCGCATCTTCACTAGTATCCTTAAGTGATAACATTTTCTCATCATCGCTATCACTTTTAGTTTCCACCCTTCATGGTCACGCAAGATCATAACTATTTTATTTGGACATTAAAAAGTTATGTGACATATTTTTAAACAATGTAAACATTTAATATCACGATTACATAGTGGTTATGAATGAGATTTACCTCTGATATTAGCGTAGGTTTCTTTGTTGCCCTTAGGTGCTTTGGTTTTACTAGTAACACTCGGCTTAGTTTGTATAACTCCTTTTTTCTTCTAATTCGGCCTTTATAATGAAAAATAACCTGAATTTTTTTAACTTCTCATGAACTACTCTTTCTTTTGAGTTTTTATTCAATCTTTGTAACCATATACACAATGTCTTCTAACTCTATATAGTGTTGTAACTCTATAATATCCACTATCTTATGGTTCAAACCATTCTAGAATCTAGTCATTGTAACTTCTTCATCCTTGTTTATATAGCTACCTTCATGTCTTTATAGTAGTTCTTTATACTTTTAGAATTTTGAGTTAAGCTTTGTAATTTCTGCTACAAATCCCAATAATAATGACTAGGAATAAATTTCTTCATCATGATTGCTTTCATCTCATCCTAAGTATCAATAGACCTCTCATGATTTTTTTTCTTACTCAAAACAAGCTTATCCCACCAAATAATAGCATAATTAGTAAAATCAATCACAACTAATTTTACCTTTTTCTCCTCTGAATAGGTATGACAATAAAGAATCAACTTTACTTTCTTTTTCCACTTTAAGTAAGCTTTTAGATCATTCATTCATTGGAAAGTAGGAATCTTCATCCTAATATTCTCATGATTTTTATCCGAACCATCACGAAACTCAATATCTCTTATAAATCCTTTATGATTGAAATCCTTATGATGCCAAAATCTCTTGTCACAAAAACACAATGTTACTGAATTCTACCTTATTGGTTGAATAAAGCCTTATCAAATTCATATAAATTGTCATTCTATTCTCATTAATAAACTCATCTACAAGTGTGATAAAACATCTCTCTAGTCTTCTGACATTAAGAACCCTTTGAGATGATCTTTTTTGCAAATTAGCAATCATGGCATCCTATTTATTCATTCAATTATTTACCTCGCTAAACAACATATCCATCTTGTCAAACTATTATTGCATGACCTTTAAAACAAAGAAAGTGTTCTCATTCTTCTTCTTAGGTGATGATTTGTGTTTGGAAGACATCATCAAATCTAAAACATTATGCTAATAAATAATCCTCTCCATTAATTTTTACTCTTAAAGATGTGTTATTCCACTTAGGTTTCACTTGTAATTTTGCTTTCCACGATAATTTTCTCATACTTTTTACCTTTTATCCCTTTTCAGTTCTATAAGGAACTAAACAAAAAAAAGAAGAAGAGAGATTATAACGTTCTACCAATGGTTTAAAAAACACAACAATGAAGAAAACATTAAGAAACCTAGGAATAAGGAAAACTCAACAAACAAACCTAAATAAATAAACAACATGAATTCAATTTAGAAGCAGACCTAACAAATTGATTGCCAATTGAAAAGAACTTAAAAACTTGAAATAAATATAGATTCAATCAACTCGAAATCAACTTGGAACTTTCAATTCAAACCAATCTCAATTCCATAATCTTGACAACAAACTGATTTTTCATAGCTATGATTTAAAATTTCTTTATTTTTTTAGTAATTTCTAGCAGAAACTATATAGCATATAAATTTTTTACTTTTTTATTTATATATATTTTGACAGAATACAAGTTTAATAAATAACCTTTTATAAATAAAATCGCAAATTAGAAATTTAAAATAAAGCTAAAATCAAGAACATAAAGAAATTATAAGGTCAGAATAAAGAAATCAAGTAAACTGTAAAGCCAAAATAAAAAACACAAAGAAACTATAAAGCCAAAACTAAAAAGACAAAGAAACTAGGGTTCAATAATCATGAGAGAAAACTAAGCCTAACAAAGAAAATAAGACTCAAATCATGAACAAAATTAAATTTAAAGATAGATAAATGAAACTTGATTTTAGAGTCAACTTCTAATATAAACAAATGTGAATCCCAAAGGTAATAATCCTAAAACCCATAATCATGATTGAATCCTAACCCAAGAAAGCTAAAATCATATTTGATGAAATCCAACCCAGTGATTACCTAAATCAAATAACCAAAGTTATAAAAGTTGAACACCATAAAGAAAGATTATTTGATAAGTTCTAAGCAATTTCATAAATAACCAAAGAGCAAGAGAAATCATTTCAAATAATATTTTTGAAAGTCAATAAGTTACGAAAACTTACAAACCAAAAAAAAGTATTTATAGTTCAACAAAATAAACCCTACTGGAAAATTAGGCTAAATATAAACTAGTTTAATAATAGTTTAAAATAAAATAACTAAACCAAAGTTTTAATAAATAAATCCCGATTCGCAAATATAGACCTTATTAGAATGCCTTCCCATTCTTCGATTGCGATGAAAGTTTAACCTTATATGAAACAAGTCATTTAAAAGCTTCTATCAAAATGTGAGCTTGATTCAATGATTAGATTAAAAGTTATAACCGTTAATATAAAGTTATGTAGTCAAGCTTTAATATTTATTAAATAGTCCTATCTTTCGCTTGAATCACCTTTATCAAAGCTTCATCCTCATTTAAACTCAACTTCATGCTTGCATCCACCTTAAAAGTAATTTTCAAAGCTTGCTTGGCATAAACATATTGAATCAACCCATTAAATGCCTCTTTGATCCTTTTAGCTCTTACTCTTGTAATTGACCCAATTAATAAATGCAAAGGATAATGTTGTGTTGCTTGTTGATTTTCATAAAATGGTCTTGATCGTTTTAGATCAAGACCTTCGAAACCTCATTCTTTTCCAACAGATAGCCCTATAAATCACACTCTAGAGAAACAAGAGGAAAAGGAAAGAAAAAAATAGAAATAAAAGAGAAATAAGAGGAGTAGAAAGAATGAATGAAAGAAAAAAAAAGGAAAAAAAAGGAAGAGAGAAGAGTGGAAAGAAAAAAAGAAAGAAAAAGAAAGGAAAGGTTGAAGAAATAATATTAAAAAAATCCCTTGAAAAACCTACCTTTTGCAACTATAGAATTCCACCTACCACAACCCTTCTGACCTTTTTTGAGATAATTATAGACTTTAAAGACATGTTTATAAAAACCTAATATTATCTCAACACGACCACTATAGCTCCAGGAAGGGGTGGCCTTGTTTTGGACAGCAATAGTGGAGACTAAGCCTATAACAACAACCAATATTGGTACTCAAGCTTTTAGTTTTGCTCTTATAGTTTAGGGAGTTCTAGCATAGTGGGGTATCTTGAGAAATTATTAGAAATTATTAGTAGTGTTAACAATACTCACAAATTATGGTGGCAACTTGGGTTTTGGGAGAAATCTTTAAGAGATAGTAGTATTATTAGTCCAATAGTGCTAAATGAGTTTTCAAGCTTTATCTTTGTGTTAAATGCCTGGGTTCTTCCAATATAAAGTTTTTAGCGATTCAAGTTATCTAAATTAATAATAGATGTTAATTTGGGTGCCTTAATTTTAATGATACATGTTTTTTGGCTTGAAGGATGAAATTTTAAAATAATAATAATATATGATAAATTGGGATTGAAGGATAAAATTAAAAATAAATAAAATTTCTAAAAAAAGGTCAAGAACAAAAACTTAAAATCAAAATAATAAGAACTGAAGTTGAAATACCAATAACAAAGAAGGTCAAGCTATAATTTTCAAGGGATGAGAAAGAGAAAAAAGAAAATAAAATGAAAAGTCTCCCACCAACAAACCACCATGCTTTCATCAACACGCGTCACACTATTAGTAAGAGGGAGCGACAAGGCTTCTAATAACACAATGGATATGCATTTTTAATGGCTGAAGATGTTACAGATGTGCGTGGCCACTTCTCATGCGCCTTTACCTTTTCCCATTTAAATAATATTTAATCTATGCAAAAAGATACATTGTCTTTCATGAAACCGATAAAAACAAAAAAAAAAAAAACATGGTGAAAATACCATAAGGGTCCTAGTCACATGGTTTAATATTTTTATTTTAAGAAAAAAAGTTGTTATTTTAATGTATTTGAAAACATGAAAAGACTTTAATATTCATGTTTGCTAGTATAATTTGTTTTTGATAAAAAAACATGGTGAAAATACCATAAGGGTCCTAGTCACATGGTTTAATATTTTTATTTCAAGAAAAAAAGTTGTTATTTTAATGTATTTGAAAACATGAAAAGACTTTAATATTCATGTTTGCTAGTATAATTTGTTTTTGATAAAAAAAAACATGGTGAAAATACCATAAGGGTCCTAGTCACATGGTTTAATATTTTTATTTTAAGGAAAAAAGTTGTTATTTTAATGTATTTGAAAACATGAAAAGACTTTAAGATTCATGTTTGCTAGTATAATTTGTTTTTGATATGGAGGATAATTAGATAATTTACTGAGTTTAAAAATTAAGAAAAGATATATATATATATATATATATATATATATATATATATATATATTTGTTAAAGTTTTAATGATTAATGAGGTTTATGAAAAGACTAAATTACTCCAATATCTTGCTAGTGATGCCATTTTTTCTTAGAAAAGCAAAGATATTATTACACTTTTTCGATGAAGCATGCAAATGTATAGGATGAATAATATTTTTCAAAGGGTTTAACTTTGGTTAACATATAGAATCTTTTTGATTTATTTGGTTTATTGGTTCTTATGCCCTCACCTTTTCTTTTTTTTTCCTTTTTTTTGTAATTTTTTTAAGAAGTTCTTATGCTATATGTTTTTTGTATTTTATTACAAGATGGTTTTGGAATCTAGATTAGTTGAAATTATAATAATGAGTCTATCACACTTCTGTGCTGAATTTGCTTTTAAAAAATAAATAAAGAACTTGAAACATTGCTAATTTACTTTTAAAAATAAGAACATGAAACATAAAAAATGAAAGACGTGGAAGCGAATGCTTGCAATACCATCATTTACTTTTCCTTTATATTTATTTATTTAAGAGTTGTATTGGATTTAAGTTGTTTTTGTGAGTGTCATCAACATGATGTCGAGAGAAATTTTTAAAATTTATTTTTATTTTTAAATATAAAATAATTAAAATTAAAATGGATATTTATTAAAAAATAATAATAATTTAAATTTTGAAGAAAAAAAATATTTCTTAGTCTGAATTTCCATTTTTTATTCATGTATTTTTCTTTTAAACAAAATTATGTTTCTTTATTAGAAGCAAGGGTTTTTTTAAAACAAAAGCTAAATAAAACTAAAATAATTATTAGTAAAAAATTTCAATGATTTAAATTAAGGGAAAAAATATATCTTTTTAATTAAAACTCCATTTCTTTAATCATATATTTCTCTGTTTTTTTTTTTAAACATATTCTTGTTTATCATGAATAATGTTCTTAAAATAAAAATAAAAATAAATCATGATATGAAAAGCTAGTTTAAATTAAAAAAAAATCATAACTCAATAAGTTAAGAGCAACCATATGAAAAAATAAAGACTAATTAATTTGATAAAATTATATAAAAAATTAATTTTTTATCATTCACTAAAATATTTTTTTATCACTTCTTATGATCAAAAGATGAAGATTTAAATTAACCCCATTTTAGAATCCAAAACATCTCTCAATCATTATAATTTTTTAGGGCATGTTTAAAGGTCAAAACCACTTTTATCTAACTCTTCTCTCTAAGATGAACCTATTGTTCTCTCTCAAGAGTGGAACAACAATGGTCTATCGATAAATTCATTCTAATCATGGGCACTAAGATAATTTTTTTTTTTTTAATGAAAAGCGGTCAATCCAAAGCTTTATTTCTTCTCTTATTTTTAGATGGGTTTCTCACTCATCTTTCAATTATCAGGGATTTAAGTATAAATGAAATAATGTTTAGAATCAAAACATAAGCATATTCCCATTTTGTGAGCTTATTTTTCCAACCGTTAGATTTTGTTTTTGTTAATTCTAACAGTGGATATTTGTCTCGTTTTTTTTTTCCATTTTGAAAAATAACATATTTTTAATTTTTATCCTCTTTCGTGCTTTTTTTCCCATCCACAAAGAAATTTAATCCCATCTCTAGCTATTTCTGGTGGAGAAGTTTAACATCCAAGTCTACATTTCGACCTAAAAGTTTTTTCTTATAAATTAATAAATATCCAACACACAGCATGATACCTCGTAATCCTGAAACTCCACAGATGATGCGTGGTGGTTTAGTGGTAAGAGTTTGGGACTAAGAGGTTTGCTCCCTCTGTGGTCTCAGATTCGAGCTTGTGGTTGCTCATATGATGACCACTAGAGGCTTATATGGTCGTTAACTTCAGGGTCTGTGGGATTAGTCGAGGTGCGTGCAAGCTGGCCCGGACACCCACGTTAAACTAAAAACAAAAAAATTACCTTTACAACAATCCAATCATCCGAAATCACTACCAAATCCTATCATAAAATCTACTTATTTTTTATATAACAATTATGTTGAATAAAAACGATGGCGTGTAATTTTTTTTATTCAATGGATAGAAATGTCATACCACAATTTTGAGTTTCTCTAAAATAATAATAATAATGATAAAAATATAATCTAGATTAATCAGACATGCATAATTATTCAGAATGACAGGTGAATCAATAAACTAGAGTCTTGTTGAAGAAACATTGAAAAAGATTTAAGAATGTGGTCATGACAACACAAATTGAAAGTTTGAGGACTAATAATGATAAAATTATAAGTTTTGTCGCATGTGTGCGACGTCGCGGCGATCGTCCTCTCTAGGATCTGAAAATTGAGAAGACAAAGATTTCTTGTCTTATCAGTGGAAAGAGGAAATGAGAGTCGCTACCTAATATTTTGATAACTAGAAACCCTAATTGGTCTTAGAGATCGGGCACATAGACTGGTTGCATAAAGAAAATATATTAGTGCCCCAAATACGTCATATCTAAGGTAAGCTGCATTGTTTAATTTTCTAATATAAATTAAGGTATTGTCGTGTTTTCTAATGGTTGGTCTGTCTAAGATTTAAGAACAGTCCTCTTCGGTAAGAAGATTCTTATTTTATCGGGTAAAACTCAACCGTTCTAATATCGACAAAAAGAAGAATTAACTTTTATTTAATATTTGGAATACGTCTTACGTATAAGTTTGTAATCCCAGATATTAAAAAAAATATTTTTTTGGTATTTTTGAAATATTAACCTAATTCTCATAATTTTAATAAATTGGTTATTAAACCTCAAAATGCATGCCAATACATATTTTTTTGGAAATTTCTTACAAGCTTAAGAGACTTGGCCATATGCATGAAAACAAAACATCTTTTTTTATATATATAATTTTTGCAACATTTTGGAGAAAACTGGGTATTTTAATACCAAAATTATATCTTTACAGTATAAAAATACAAACCAATATGAATCAAAATTGGTAGAAAAATAAACGGGAAAATCACAAAGTTTGAAAGGATGTTTTTGGATTTTTTTTGTCTTTTTTTAATAAATAATATTATATTATATAATGTTATTAATATATAATGGGATGGGCTGGCCCAAATATATGGGTTGAGCCCATCCTGACTGGGCCTAAATTGGTCCAGTAGAAGTTGGGCCGAGGTTAGCCCAAAGGTGTTGGGCTAACATCGGCCTAAAAGAGTGTTGGGCCGGTGTCAACCCAAAGATATTTTTTTTTCTTTTTTTTTCGGACTGGGCTGGACCAGAGCTAGCCATTTTGGTCGGGCTGGCACTAGCTGACCTAGTGAATAGTAAAGAACTCTTCACTGTTTACATGAACAGTGGAGAGTGAATTAATTCACTCTCCATTTTTCACTTGTAGAATAGTGGAGCAACCGAAGAAGGAGAAGAAGGAGGAAGAGGAGAGGGGAGGCTGACTTGGCAGTAGTGTTCGTGGTGCAGTCATTTATGGTGGCAGTGTTGTGGTAGCAGGTGGTGGTTCGCGGTTGTTCTTCCTCTTTTCTCCTTCTTATTTCTCTTTATTTCTCTCTCTCTCTCTCTCTCTCTCTCTCTCTCTTTTCCTGCTTCTTCCCTTTTCCTTTCCTTTTCTTTCATTCCTCTTTCTTTCATTCCTCTTTCTTTCATTTTCTCCCTTGTTTTTTGTTTTTTTCTCTCTCGTCCCTTTTCATTCTTTTCTTCCCTCTCTGTTTTCCCCTATTTCTTTCTCTCTTTTTTTCTCTTCTATTTCTCTCCTTTTTTTCTTCTTTTTTTTCTCTGTTTTTCTACGTCTGTTTGTCTCCCTTAATTGTCCTCTCTTTTGTCCCCCCTCTTTCTCTCCTTTCTAATTGTCGTCCCCCTCTCACCGCCTGGTAAGGGGGTATTTATAAAGGCAGGGGGAGTGGGAGCTACCCTAGCCCTGTCTAGTCATGGTGACAGGGTCGGGTGGCTAGGGCGGCCTTTGTGAAGCCATCCTAGATTCGCCCGTAAGGCATGACTCTCATGATTTTTTCATCATTGTGGGAGGCCATAAGGGGGTGTGGGTTATGTCGAGGTTTTTGGGCAAATGGAATGGGGGGAAAGAGAGAGAGACAAACAAAAGCTGGAAAGGAGGGGAAGAAGTTCTGCCCCTGCCTTTGCGTGTCAGGGGAAGAAGATGGCGTACAATGCTGTTTAAAATGACACTGTTTCGTCTGTCTCTCTGATTTTTTATGAACAAAGCATGAAACGGTGTCGTTTTGTACAAAACACGTCGTTTCATTTAAATAAAAAGGCGTCAAATAGTGTCAATCCCAAATCAGTCCTTAATTTTTAAAAAATCAATTCAATTACATCCTTGTCAAATTCAAACGCTAGCCCTGAATTTGGCCGCCCTTTTTATTTTGGTCCTTCGTTTTGAATTTGTGCATTTTAACTTTTAATTAATCAACAAACTTTTAAGTTCTTCAATTTATCCTTTGATTTGGTCAATTCCAACCTTTATATTCATGCGCCCTTTCCAGTTTGGTCATTGGTTTTGGATTTCTTCAATCAAGTCCCTAATTGCCCATCAAACTTCAATATTTATGCAATTAAGCCCCTGATTTGACCAAATTAACTCTTAAAAATTGTAATTCGACCCCCAAACTTTTATTTTTTCTAATTAAAGCCTAAGTTGACTAAAAAATCAATTTTTCTTGCAATCAAACTTTTTATAAACTCAATTAATCTTTCAACAAAATCTAATTGAGTTCTTTTACTTTTAAAATATGGGTACGAGATCTAAAAGAAAGATAAAATATAAATTGGAATTTGGCCTATTTCCTCTTACTATGCAATTTGTATTTTTATTTTAAATAAAATATCAACTTCATGAGGACATAATCTTTTTAATGATTTTATCATACTTGAGTCAATTCTTTAATAAAAATAAAATGTCATATATTTTTTTTTCTAAAAAAACCATAAAATTTCAACTTTTCAAGAACACAAACTTTATAAGGATTTTAACACTCACAACTCTTTTTAATGAATAATAATAAAAAAAATTACAGTTTTTTTGGGGGAAAAACAAGATTATGTTTTTTAATGACAAAATTCAACTTGTTGACAAAACCTTTTAAGTATTATACCATTCAGAAGCTGATTTTCAATGGAGAAAAACAAAATTATTCTCACATCATTTAGGAAAATTAAATCACATCCTTTAGACGACAAAATTCGACATCTCACAACAAAGTCAGTCCATATAAACACAAATTACACAACAACCCCACAAGCGCCCATATACATAAATATAAAACATAAATCACAAATTACTCGAAACAAGATAAAGAATTACCAACAATCAAACATGTTTTCGAGAATCAAAATCCAATATATATTGCAAAGAATTCTGGGTGGCGTGTGGACCTACTGATCATCTACTTCTCGTCTTCTCTTTCCACACTATATGGGCGGTGTAATCCATCTCCTTCGATCAAGAGAGATCGCTGGTGAAGAAGTTT
>Ga0325404_1005206_pt1 | contig 13719 bp, 9 predicted proteins | sample PopdelMetagenome_18_FD_205664 | JGI IMG/M metagenome (GOLD analysis project Ga0325404, IMG submission 205664) | Populus deltoides microbial communities from Bellville, Georgia, United States - Xylem-Control-R1 | ecosystem: Host-associated > Plants > Phyllosphere > Stem > Wood/Secondary xylem... | reverse complement strand
GTCTGATGAAAAAGACAACAATGAGGTATATATATAGCAGTAGCAAAGTTGAAGAAGAAATACTTCCTTGATCAAACCCTAATACAACCAGCAAGTTATTCTACGGGAAAATACAGGCATTCAAGAAAACGAAAAGGATGAAAATAGTAATTAAAAAAAGGTGGTGGGCTACGTGTCCAAGAGCATTCCTCTAACCCCATGAAGAACAAGTGCGGACGCATCCACAAATTCCAACAATCGTGGTCCACACGTCACACAATCAGTTTACTTTTCCTTCACAACAAAACAAAAACCTAATTAGGGGTGTTCGATGCAGATTCTGTTTTTATTTTTGGATTTTTTTAAAATAATTTTTGGTTTGAAAAGAACATTAAAGTGATGTTTGTTTAATGTTTTTTTTTTTTGTGTGTTGAGGGAAAGAATAAAATTAAAAATTTTAAAAAATACTTTATATCATAATTTAAAAAAATAATATAAATTATATTTTAAAACATTACTTAACAGCTTAGATTTTTAAGTTAAATTAATTCTTTAATATAATATCAAAAATTTAATAATTAAATGATCATGAGTTTAAATTTAATAATTTTTATTTATTTAATAAAAATTAAATACAAGATATTCAATTAACAATAAGAAAATGAAAGGAAAAAAAGGAAAGAATTTCGACCTACCCCATTTCCATTGCTGGAGAAGGTGCCCCCCACCAATCTATCTTTTTTCTTTCTTTTAGGAGCACTGGTATCAATAATAATATCCTCAAAAGGATCTTCTTAGGGCTACTTTAACTGTTCATTTATCGTTCGCCACGTGTACATCTGCCCCCCCATGGCCCAGGCCTTTTCTGCCACCCTTTTGATAACGTTATCCTCCATTGATTGGTGGATACGTCGACGTGTCCATCTCATTTAGATTTCATTGCTCTTTTCATAATTCCCTTTTTTGACCCACCAAAAAAAATGTCCAGGTTCAAAGTTGGGTCAATGCTCCACCCGCAGCAGTAAACATCACTCAAATCTTTATATACATTAGTTCTTTGTTGCTTAAGAAATTGCGATAAATTAGACTCATGTAATGTTATTTTTCTTCATTTAATGGAGTTTTTGACAAGTCCATCCTTAATTGAACATATATTTTTAAAAGAAATTATTCATTAAATTCAAATCTGAGATAATATTACAGGCGACAAATACACTGCGCTTTCAAACTCAAAAGGTTTGGGCCACCAGCTTTAAACCAAATCCGGATACAAACGGGTTTATAGCCGGACAAGAACAAGAACAAAACAAAAACGTTGTCATTTTTTGTAGGAGCCTCTGGAAGGGCGGAGAGAATGTTTAGTGGGCCGTTGTTAGTTTTCCAATTCATGTGAGGTCGGTACTTGTAAAAGAGTTGTTGTCTTAATTTATTGGAGAAAGTTCTTTGTTGTCAAGGGAGTGGTGCAAAAAAAAACAGCAAAAGAGGTTAGCCTTTTATCATCAGTTTATCATCACATAACATAATCTTTATCATCCTCGTTTTATATAGTTTATGGCTATGATTTCTTTTTTAATGTTTCAATTACAGATAAGCTTAAACAAAGCTTCACTTGCTGCTGGTCTATAATGGGCTCATTTTGAAAAAGTTGGTTTGCTTTTCTTGTGTGAGGGAAGTCAGCTAACTACTTTTTATGAACCTCGCTTGTAAAGTTGAAGTGGGTTTTTCTTGAAAAGAAGAAAACTTGTGTGTTTTGAGTGAATTGGGATTTTTGAAGGAGGTTCCCAGGAGAGTTTGGTAACAAAAAGACCAGTTTTTGAAATGACTGTAGCATTGTTTTGGGTTGGTAGTGCCAATCCAAGCACAGAGGTTTCCAATTGTCTTCGATTCCTGGATTCTGTCAAGGTTCTGGATACAACGAAGTTTGGTAATTCTAGAGATCGGAGTTTGTTTTTTAAGCTTGGAGAAAAAAAGGGTAGGAAACAGAAATGGAAGTCATGCTCGGTCAATCCAGATTTGGGGTATTTAGGTGGTAGAAGTAATGGAAGCAAATTGCCTGTGATATCAAGCATGGTAGCAAGCCATGCTGGAGAAATGGCTGTTTTGTCATCCGAGGAGATGGTTTATAATGTGGTGCTGAAGCAGGCAGCTCTGGTTAAGAAAGAACTGAAGTCCAGAGGTGGTCTGGATGTGAAACCAGATGTTGTTCTTCCAGGGACTTTGAGCTTGTTGAGTGAAGCTTATGATCGGTGTGGAGAAGTTTGTGCTGAGTATGCCAAGACTTTTTACCTGGGTTAGATTCCTGTTGTTCAGTTAATGGAATTTTGATTTTTGGCTCTTGCTGGCTTTTGAATCTGTTATACGTTGTACTTGTGATTGGTTTTCTCATTTGCCTTTTGCTTTCTCAGGCACTCTGCTCATGACCCCTGAACGGAGAAGGGCTATTTGGGCCATTTATGGTGAGTGATTTTCTCTTTTCTCCTTGGAATATTCAGAGAATTTAGAAGTTGGAGGAGAGTGATTTCAATCCTATACAGCATGCATGTGTTCTGATGGGATTTGATAATCAAATGATGAGCAAAGTATTCTGAAATAAAAAGAGATGTTATTTTTGTGAGCTTATGAAATCATGGTGCTAATTGTGCAGCTAATTGTATATTATGTGAACCGTAAGAACTTATCTTTTCCTGTCTAGGATATATGTGAAGCCTTAAGTGCTCTTTTCATGGAATTTATTTGAAAATGTGATAATCATGTACTTGGAATTTTGAAGACAATATCTCTCGAAGAGAAATCAAGCATGCTGTGACTGGTTACACTATCTAACTCCTGATGCTTACCCTTAATATTATTCCTCCGATTCATGATTGAAAATCAGGTTTGATCAGTTCTGTATGGTATATGATATTCGAAGGTTATTGTCTATGAATGTAAGAGACGATGACTCTCAAGACAGAGAATGAACCTTTTCCTTTCTTTCTTACAATGTTTTCTGCACATGTAGTGTGGTGTAGGAGGACGGATGAGCTTGTTGATGGGCCTAATGCTTCACACATTACACCAACAGCTTTAGATAGGTGGGAGGCAAGGTTGGAAGATCTTTTCCAAGGGCGTCCATTTGATATGATGGATGCTGCTCTAGCAGACACAGTTGGAAAATTTCCTGTTGATATTCAGGTTAGGCAGTACTTTCAAAATCAAAGTACTTCTCAATTGAAAAATAGTAACTCTGTTACCAATCAAAAATATTTTTGGCATTGCAACATATCGTGCTAGTTGGCGACTTTAGTTTATTTCTATATGCAATGTGCAACTAGTTGTTCTGGGTACTCTGAGCAGTCATACTTTTCCGACTTGTTCTAGTAGCTATTGGAAACAGTTTTTTTTTTGAAATCTGCAGTCATGACCAAAAACTAGAATCTTAATTTTTTTTCACTCCGCATGAAGTCCATTACTATTTGATGCTAGTCACTTTAATGCAATGATATTGTAAAAGCATTACCAGTGATGTTGTGTCTAAGCAAGATTCATGTCTGATTTTTTCGTTTGATACCTTGTTTCAGCCATTCAAAGATATGATTCAAGGAATGAGGATGGACTTGAGGAAATCAAGATACCAAAACTTTGATGAGCTCTATCTTTACTGTTATTATGTTGCTGGGACTGTTGGACTGATGAGTGTTCCAGTCATGGGCATTGCACCTGAATCACAGGCTTCGACTGAGAGTGTTTATAATGCTGCCTTGGCATTGGGGATAGCCAATCAACTCACTAACATACTCAGGGATGTTGGAGAAGAGTAAGTGCAGAGTGTTGTATGCTGCAAACTTGAAGCCACAATAAAAAAAAACTTTGCACAAGCTGTCTAGAGCTTTCACTTTCTTTTTAGGGAGTCAATTGAGCAATAATCTAGAATTATATGCTGCATCGAATAGTATCTTATGAACAAATTCTCGTCATATAATTTTTTTTCGCCTATTTTTCTTTGGTATGGCGAGTCGTCTTTTTGTATATGCAGTTTTTTATCCTTAGCTTTTCCTTTTCTGTCGACATTGTTTGCAGTGCAAGAAGAGGAAGGGTTTATCTACCACAAGATGAGCTGGCACAGGCAGGGCTTTCAGATGATGACATATTTGCTGGAAAGGTGACAGATAAGTGGAGAAACTTTATGAAGAATCAAATTAAGAGAGCAAGGATGTTCTTTGATGAGGCTGAGAAAGGAGTGACAGAATTGAGTGCTGCAAGTCGATGGCCGGTAAACAATCAAGAACTTCTATCGATATCTCAATAGCAAAATAATGAACCTTAACCTTTAGTGAACAATGGGAAAATGAATTAAAAATTAAAAAAGGAAATGTAAATCATGAAACTAATTGAAGATCTATAATCGTCATATGATTGGCTTTGAACACATGCACCCTAATTGACACAAAACCAGCTGTTTTCTGGTCTTGCGTTGGCAATCACACACAAGAGAAGCCTGGCCAGGGAAGGTCATGGCTATTGTCCTCAGTTATGGTTTTGCCCTTTTGTTTTCTTTTTGATACTTCTGTTGCGGTAAATAGGACCATGCTAAGCTTTGTCCTACAATGTTCTCATGATTACCAAGATCAGAAATTCATCTTTTCAGCAATCGAACAAATTAGCATTGTCATCACGCCAAACTAACAAAAGGATTAGCATTTCTGACTGAGAAATTTAGAATCATAGCTAGGATGTTCTTTCGATCTTTTCGCCTACTTTTGCTTATGATTGCGCAATGTTTTCGGATGTTGCAGGTTTGGGCATCCTTGCTGCTATATCGCCAAATACTAGACGAGATAGAGGCTAACGATTACAACAGCTTCACAAAGAGGGCATATGTGAGAAAAGCCAAGAAGATAGTTGCTTTGCCAGTTGCATATGCAAAATCCCTCATTAGTCCATCATCGCTAGTGCCATCTCCTTTGGCAAAAACATAAACCGCAATATGAACTTCAAACTCAAATATTTTATACCTAGTGGATAAAATGGTTTAAATATTGTAATGTATATCAGCATGCAAGCATACATCCATACAGCAAGTATTCATCGAAAGTCAGAATGAAATTCAATTACATTTGAAGGCTTAAACTCTACAGTGAATTGCAAAGAGCGAAACAAAATCACGTGGTGACGCGTTTTGCATTTCTAGCAACAGATTGGATGGCCTTCCTTTTGTGTGCTCAGAGTAATGTGGCCTTTGCCTTTAGGTCCATGTAGAGCTAACAAGATTTGAAGATCAACACAAGAGGAGTCACTAAGTGAAAGAACAAGATACGAAGAAGAGAACCTGATGGAGAAGAGAACTTTGAGTGATATAATTTAATTATTCAGGTTTTAAATTTATATTTTAAAGGTTATTATTTTGAGTTTTAAAAATTTCAGGGCTATTAAAAATTTAGATGGTTATTAACTTTAAAATCCAGAAAATTAATGGAGATATCCGCAAACTAATCTAAATATTTGTATTAATAAAAGAAAGAAGAAGAAAAGTGTAAAATATATCATTTCCATATCCGAAATGGTTGATCCACGCAGTACTTTTTCCCCTTGTAGATTCCATTTTTGAAACAAACGCCAAGAAATGGACTCGGGAATGTTCATCAGAAATTAATTGAATGTAATGAAGGGAAGATAATCATTCAAGATGAAATAATTGTAATTTATGTTGTGTCCAAATCGGGAAAAAAGGCCTTGCGTACTGCAACGCTTACTGAAAGAGACTTTAGATGACTTTGACTAGGTTTTGAATTGTTTTTGTTTTTAGATATTTTTTTTAAATATTTTTTTGATAATTTTGATGTATTAATATTAAAAAAATTATTTTAATGTGTTTTAAAAAAAAAACTATTTTAAAAATTACTTTATACTACAATTCTAAATACACATTTTATAAAATATACATAAAATTAAAATTATTAAATCTAGTTCGGCCTATGACTTTATCTACCAGTGACGACATGGATTGAATATATTAATTCAAGTAGAGTTAGGTGAGCTCAAAACATTGTTATTTAAACTTTTTTTTAATAGTAAAAGGTATTAATAAAATCGACTGTGTTATGAGTTAATCCATTAAATTTATTAGATTTAATAATTAAATTTTATTTGATTTAATTTTAGATTAAATTTGATCAAATTTAATAGCATATAATATCAAACATATATATTTTGTAATTTATAGAATTGGGATTTGTAATTTGATTCCCATTGCTTCTCAAAATATATTTAGGTTGAAAAGACATAAATTTGGTAAAAAAAGTATTTTATATGTTTTTTTTATATTCTTAAATTAAGAATAATTAAAATCATTAAAAATACAATTTTATTTTTTTTTAAAAAATCAATTTTACTCACGTTATAATACTTATATAAAGTAGGTGTGATATCGATTAGTAGACGATAATTTTCAAAATATATTTGGATATAAAAAAGGCATTGATTTACTCTCTTTCTTATGTGTTTTCGATGCAATAATGATAAAAAAAAACACCCTTAATATTTTTATTAAAAAAAAACTTTCAACTATAGACTAAAATAAATGGCTATGAATAATATTCATCCACATTAACCTTGAACCCAAATAATTTAAAGCTCCCAAAGTTTGGCCTCCACCAACCGGTTGTTCTTGCATGTGACAACCCCCATGACCATAAAATGGGAAGAATTCATTCGATGTTGGTTTGACTTGCATGGCAAGCCGCGAGGTCTTGTGGCAGAGCTCACGTGACAACCCCCGGCTTATAACCAACGATATTCTGCTATAAATATAACCATGGGATCTGTACTAGAGATTATCTAGGCTGGATCCTTCTTCTCTAGGCAAGCTCAAGATTCTCTTTGTTTTATTTAGTGAGTACTGGTAAGTTTCAGAGAATTCATCATGGTTGTTAAAGTGTATGGTCCAGCCATGGCTGTTTGCCCACAAAGGGTCATGGCTTGCCTCTTGGAGAAAGGAGTGGAATTTGATCTTGTACATGTTGATCTTGATTCCGGTGAGCAGAAGCTACCTGAATTCCTCCTCAAACAGGTAGAGAGGACGTCATAATTGCAAGCTACTTTGGCTTGCCTCTCTCCCATGATTATTTTTTTATGAAACGATATCTTCTTATAAAAATATTTATTTATAAAAAATGGTTAAAGATATCTTCGAACCAAGTTATGGAACGAAGTTTTGTTTCATGATGGAATCATATATATAAAAATAAGGTTATTAATTTGGTGTATTTTTAAGATTGAGAGAAAGGGAGGAGAATATTGAAAAAGAATGATTCTGATTCTTGTTTTATGGGAAATTCGCAATGATTTTTAGTTTAATTTGTTTGTATGCTGAAATAATTAAATCATGAAAATTGTATAACTCTGTTTTTTAGAGCACATATAACTCTTTATTCGATGAATTATTGATGTAATTATCTGCATATTTTCTTTTCCAGCCTTTTGGGCAAGTTCCTGTTGTTGAAGATGGTGATTTCAAGCTTTTTGGTAAGAGTGACGGTATCATCTTGTTGTTTTTATTCTCATAAAATATATATATATTTTTTATTTTCATCTCTAGTTTTTTATTTATTCTAAAAATACTTTTTATGGGAATTAAGTAAACAAGTTTATTATATATATTTAAAAAAGGCCATTAATTCTTTACTTAAATTTAAAATTATATAGAAGGAATATTACTATCACGTGAATAAAAAAAAATCCTTATTTTTAAATGAAGAACTTGAAAAGAAAAGAAAAAACTAATTTGGTATTCTTTTAGTTTTCTAGAAAAACTATAAAACACGTGTTTTCAATAAAACAATTTTCATTTTCAATTAATAAATTTTTTTTTTAATGTTTTGTTTCTTAGAATAACTTTCTGAAAAACTGAATGATTTTCCAATTTCTTTTTTCATAATTTTTTTCATAATTGGTAAAAACATTTAATGAATCTATAATCCTTTTTTATTTTTTTTTTCTGTGGGTGTTTTCTCAAATTTTCCTTCAGAGTCCAGAGCAATCATAAGATACTACGCAGCAAAGTATGAAGACCGTGGACCTAATCTACTTGGAAATACACTAGAAGAGAAAGCTCTGGTAGATCAATGGCTAGAAATTGAAGCCCACAACTTCAATGATCTGGTGTTCAATATAGTCTTCCAAGTTGTAATCCTGCCAAGAATTGGGCAGCAAGGTGACTCCGAGCTGGTCAGGACTTACGAGGAAAAGCTAGAGAAGGTGTTGGATGTGTATGAGCAAAGGTTGTCAAAGAGCAAATATTTAGCTGGAGATAGCTTCACTCTTGCTGATTTAAGCCATCTGCCTGCCACCAGATACCTAGTCAACGAAGCTGGATTAGGGCACTTGGTGAAGGACAGAAAGAAATTGAATGCTTGGTGGGAGGACATTTCAAGCAGGCCTGCTTGGAAGAAACTGATGAATCTTGCTGGCTTCTAGCGACCAACTTGTCGACGTTTGTTGAGCAATTTGCTTATATAATGTCTTTTTCGTTTTCTTTTTCTTTCTATGTCCTGCTTTGGTGTGAATAAAGTCGGCCATGCAAACGATGCAAGTATCGACAAAAGTAACCTTCTTTAGTGACGTCCAAGAATTATACAAGGCATCAAGCGACGTCGTCATTGAAATTAAGGATGTTTGGGCCCTAATATATATATCACATAAAATATAAGAAATATTGGCAAAATGAAGCTCACCTCTTCCTTCTAGGCATTTGTCAATTTGTTTTTATTTATTTTTTGAAATGTGCATGTAGTTGCCTGTTATCGATATCATCTAATGCAAGTACACGCAGCACCAAATGTGAAACCTGCCATGTTTTTCTACCCTGTATCCAGGCTATAAATAACCTGACAAGCTATCAGTACCATGGCTGACTCCTGCGTAGGTGAAGAGAGTATTCTCTTAAAAAACCACTGACGTCCACGCCATTTCACACAACATTCGCCATTTTCAAGATGATAGGCAAGTGACAGTGCCATGACTGCCTGCTAGAAGAGCCCACTGGTCAGTTGAGCTTTCTCATTATAAGCTACTTGTCAGGCAAATCATGTGATAGGCTGTACACGAAGAAAATAAATATCCCTGTCACCCATACCACGATTTACATATCACGACAACATCTCCCTTACCATTTTATTAGACTCTCTCTGCGCTTCTTTTGGTTGATCCTTCTCCTTCATTACGCTAACTTAACTACTGAAATGTCCTCTAAGAACATACGAGAGCTTGCTTTGCAGGTAACCCTCAGCTCATTAATCCATTATCAGTCGGGTAAATGGCCATATCCACTTGAACTTTCCTGCAGCTTCATTAACTATAAAGCATAACAGCAATACAGTGGTCAGTTGAATTGAAATCTGCCTAAAAAGAGGTCACTGGTTGAGGGTGGGGTCAAGAACATGTGCTCATGCAATCAAAGGACACGAGTAGTGCCCCTAAGAAGAGCCCACTGGTAGACCGTAGAAGGTGGCCGGCCCTAGTTCTTGTGGTAGAAGTGTCCTTTTATAGACTAATATATATCTATATATATAACCAAAGATATTTTACTATAAATTAGATAGGCTAGGCTTGCCTTCTAAAGAAAGGAGTGGAATTTGATCATGAACATGTTGATATCTTGATTCTGGTGAGCAGAAGCTACCTGAATTCCTCCTCAAACAGGTAGAGATCGAGAAAGTTAGTGCAAGAATGAATACCTATACATGTAAAAGAATTATATTTATTTAATTGGTAAAGATATATTTGAACCAACTTACATGTCAATTGCAACGAAATCAAGGAAATTTAATTTCATAATTATGTTATATAAAAAATAAGATCATTTGATATATTTCTAAAATTAAGAGAGAAAAAAAAAGGAGGAAAATGAAAAGGAATGATTTTAATTCTTGTTTTACAGGTAATATTTAATGATTGCTTGTGCTTGTACACTGAAATAATTAAATCATGAAAGTTGTACACCTCCTTTTTTATGGGAGAAGGCACATATAACTCTTTATATGATGAATTAATTATTGATATAATTTCAAATTTTTTCTATCCTTCTCGGCAAGTACTTCTCGTTGTTGAAGATGGTGCTTACAAACTTTTTGCTATCCTAGCAAATTTAATAGTTTTTAGTTATAATTAAGTTGGTTGGCTAAGGGGTAATTTAACATTTTAATAAATATAAAATATATTAAAAAAAATAAAGTCAGATGATGTGGGCAAAGCATGTGCCAAAGAGTGGGGACGCCGCATGGTACGTCATCTGGCAACCAAATATTTTCTTTTGATGTGTTGTTGGAATCATCGCGATGTTTTCTTCTTGTTAGGGCGGTGCGTGGCGTTAGTGGTGAGACGGTTTTGTCGCCAAGGGTGTTTTCTTTCTAGTTTTTTTTTTCTCTCTCATCCTTTTAAAATTCACGCTGGTCATTCAAAATTTTAGAGTTATTCTCTTATTTATTGAGATTTCAACTTTAATTCTTATTCTTTTGATTTTTAATTTTTGTTCTTGGGCTTTTTATTAATTTCAGTTTATTTTCGATTTCATCCTTCAATCCTAATTTATTGCATATTATTTTTTCTAATTTGATTTTTATTTTTTTTACTATTTTTTGTCCTTTTGTTAAAAAATTATTAGTTTTTCTCTAATTTGTTTTTTATTTCAATTTTAATCCTTATTTTTTTAATAACTATTTTTGTTAGGAATCTTTTTGTAAATTTGATTTTTTCATCTCATTTCATCCTTCAATATCTGATTGGTTGGAAACTAGGTTTCATGGTTTTTCCAGTCTAACGATCTGAGTCACAGGTTTGAAAAGTTGACATGGATTGATATTTTATTATTATTATTAACTTATTTTCTTTTTTGATTTCATCATTTGACATTGTTTTTTTTTAAATAGGCTTTGTGATTTTTTTTATTTTTTTTCTATCGAGTTATTTTAATTTCATGATCTAGGCCACATGTTTGGTGAATTAACTCAAGTTGGCTTGACTCTATTTATGGGAACGCTTCTTTTTCAAAGAAATTTTAATCTTCTTTTGGTTTCATCCTTTAAAATTTAGTTCTTTTTTAAATTAATCTTCATTATTTTTCTTGTTTAGGCTTTTATTGGCTATCTCATTAACATAATCCAGGTCATGGGGTTTGGTAATCTTACCTAGTTTTGATTGTTTTTTTTAGATCCTTTTTGTTTGTTGATTTTTTTTTCGGTTTCATCCTTCTATAATTGATTTGTTGGGAATTAGGTTTTGTGATTTTTTTCTATTCTTTCTATATATTGGGTTAATTATCCCGCCCTTATTACCCGAGCTACAATTTTGTTAAGTTAACTCGGGTTGACTCAAGTTATTTTTTATTTTTTTAATTCATTTTTGTCCTTCCATATTTATTTAGCTAGGAATTAAGTTACATTGTTTTTTTCCTTTTGAATTTTTTTTCATGTTATAGTGATCACTTTTTTTATTTGATTAATTTGTTGTAATTACTTTTTTTATATAATCTAATTAAAATAAAACTAATCTATTCGATCCAATCGGATCTATAACTCGAGCCACATATATTTTTTTGTTTCTTCTTAACATCATTTATTTATTTTTTAGAAACAAAATAATTCGGCCTCCTGGAGCATGGATCCACGGATCTAGTAAGATTCTAGGCAACCAAGTATGCAGACCGTGGTCCAAATCTACTTGGAACTACACTAAAAGAGAAAGCTCTGGTAGATCAATGGCTAGAGGTTGAAGCCCACAATTTCAATGATCTGGTCTTTAAAGTTGTGATCCTCCCAAGAAGGGGGCCGAAAGGTGACTCCAAGCTGGCCGAAACTTACCAAGAGGAAAAGCCAGAGAAAGTTTTGGATGTGTATGAGCAAAGGTTGTCTAAAGAGCAAATATTTAGCTGGAGAAAACTTCAGGCTTGCTGATTTAAGCCGTCTTCCTGCCACTAGATACCTAGTCAGTGAAGCTGGATTAGGGCACTTGGTGAAAGAGAGAGAGAAAGTGAATGCTTGATGAGAAGACATTTCAAGCAGGCTTGCATGGAAGAAATTGATTAAACTTGCTGGCTTCTAGCCTCCTACTAATACAAGTTTGTTAGGCAATTTGCTTATGTATAATCTGTTTTTCTTTTTCTCTCTCTTTCTTGGTCCTGCTATGGGTCGAATAATGTCGGAAACGATGCAAATACTGACGAAGTACCTTCTTCAGTGTCTCCCGAGACATTATAAAAGGCGTCAACCGGCATCGAAAGGATGTTTAGACCCTAATCTATCACAGGAAACATTAGAAAATCATGTCCAATTATTGGCAAAATGAAGTGTTTTTTTTTTATTATTTTTTGAACTGTGCTGTTGCCTGTTATCGGTCATCTAACGCAAGTTCACATGCTAAATCTGAAACTTGCCATGTTTTTCTATCTTCTATATCATGGCCTGCGAATGAATTTCACCATTGGAGCTTCTCTGCCCTTCTTCTACAGTAAAGCATAACAGCAACAGAGTGGTTGAATTGAAATCTACCTCAGAAGAGGTCACTGGTAGACGATGGGGTCAAGAACATGTGCTCACGCACCAAGGACACGAGCAATGCCCCTAATCCAGGCACAGAAGAGACATACTACTTGCATAGAAAGACGTACAGGATGTATGCATAAAGTTTGCTCAGCCCCACATGCTCGTTTGGGTTCAAAAGGCACCATTCATGGTCCCAACCAAAAAAGCCAGGTCAAAATCAATGCATATGATCCAGACAATCTTGACTTTCGAACTCACTCTTTTTCGGACTAGTATAAATGTTATCACGAGAAGGTTGTGCTTCTGAGATGTAAAAGAATCTTCTTCATCTCTGTTGAGGATTTATGAGCTTAATAAAATTGACCAGGACCACGAAGTTGGAGATGCCAGTGGAAGATTAATATGGTCACGGATTAGGGATTCAAATACTGCTGCCAAAGGTTGGTTCCAGAGGAGTTGTTCCTCCACCTCCCCAGAAGCTCACTGACACTAATGTGTTTGTTGTAGTTTTTACGGTTATGGTTTGAAAAAATAAATTTTAAAAAAAATAATACATTGTAATTTATTGTTATCAAGGTTTCGAGAGAGTTTACCTATATAAAATTATGATACGTGTTGATTAACCAGATTCTTTAAAAAACCATGGTCAGAACAAAAAACAGTTTCAAACACATCAGCAACCTCTAGATGTAACATACTCCTAATTTTGAGCTTGAAGAGATTCACTTTCTATCTCCTTGTGGTTATAAATAAATAAATAAATCTACTGAATTGCTGCATAGTTACTGAAATAATCCAGAACCAGAACATTCAAGGCATTTTAGGAGATAGCCTGTATGGATCAGTTAAAGGTACTGGGTGTCTACATCTCCAGCTGCAGTGGAAGACTAATTTTGGGGCGGCATGATCATAGCTTGAGGAGGACATTAAGGACAAGTGCTATCTTAGCTCTATGATTTTTGAAGGAAACTTATCTTTTGGGATCAGTTGGTACTAAGAGCAGTTTCAACACAGAATCTTAATAGGCAAGACAGTGAAACAGAGCAGGCATAGCAATGGCATCAGTGTAGTACTGGAGAACTTGCTCCATTTTCCCTAAAGATCATTAAACCTTTTTGATGATATTAGAGAGAAATGGAGACATACCATGCAGGTGAATCTAGAATTCCTAAACTATGCAGGTGAATCTTCATTTGATTTGATTTGCACACGCATAATCCAAGCA
>Ga0325404_1005205_pt1 | contig 13719 bp, 13 predicted proteins | sample PopdelMetagenome_18_FD_205664 | JGI IMG/M metagenome (GOLD analysis project Ga0325404, IMG submission 205664) | Populus deltoides microbial communities from Bellville, Georgia, United States - Xylem-Control-R1 | ecosystem: Host-associated > Plants > Phyllosphere > Stem > Wood/Secondary xylem... | reverse complement strand
GTATAGATGAAGAACCAAATATAAATGAAATTGGGTTTTTTGAACTTTTAAAAAATTCTGATGAACCATTATATGATAGATGTACAAATCATAATAAATTACCAGTCATTACACAAGTGTTCACCATTAAATCAGATCATGGATTGAGTTAAGTTGGTTATGACATAATCGTCCTGTCTCACATAGCACGCGTGGCGTGGCAAGATGTCAAGAAGTCGCCACCTAGTTTTGTTGGTTCAGGGTCACCAGGTAACCCGAGTGGACTAGTCTTATCTAAAATTTCAGGGTAAGAGACTCATTATGGCTAGGAAAGATATTAACACCCCTAACACACCTTACCTGAGGTAATCTACATTGTGTGATCTGGATGTGGTTTAAAAGTGTTGATAGGTTCCTAATTGGTGGTCCGTCTATAGCTCAGAACAAAGATTTATGCTCATAAATAAATCTAACATTTCAAATTTATTATAGGCTCGTATGCCCAAGTAAAATTCATATAGGAAGAATCTTTGTAGGTGTCGTAACAGGGTTCACTTATCCTAGGAGGTAAAAGTGTTTTCCATAACTCGTATATTATGGTGAAAAATACTCACAATAAAAATTAGTGAATATCCAAAATAATTCTGAAAATCTTCTAGTCAACTCCTGGTATTTAAATACTAATCTACTTGTAGGTCCAACATTTATATTAGAATGTTGACCATTAATTTTCAGGAATTTAAATTTTTAAGGTTATTGAAATATTGACCAAAGTTTTAAAGAATTTTACAAACTTATTGTAAATTCCAAAAATTCTAAAACAATGCTAAAAACCTTTTTTCTTCTTTTTAAAATGCAATTTTTGTAAGGATTGAGTGCAACAAGAAAAAAACAATATTTAATTTTTTTTACCCGACTGGGTTAACTCGAAACTTTTTGTTCAACTATAAACCAAACTGTTTGCTAGTTTGACCCAAAAAAACAAACCAAAACCTAAACCAGGATCTAAAGTGAATTAAACTAAAAAAAAAAAGCCTTCAAAAACTCTTTATAAAAATGGATCAAAACCCAAAAAAATGAACATTCAACATGTACCCAGCAAAATGGAGATCAAATCAGACTAGAAATGGACAAACCAAGGACATAAACATGTTATAAATCATGCAATGATCAATAATCTAACATTCATGCACTTCGATTATCACTAAAAAACTATGATTTTGTATAAATAAGTTTTTGTTCAAAACCAAAACCCTAGGATTAAAACCTAATGAAAACATATTATCGATGCAAATAAACCTTGGATTATTGACTAATCAAGTTGCCTGAAGAGTTCTGTACAAAGAATTATACCAAAACTGGTTCAAATCATAGGGCAATATTATTTCCAATAACATGAAGAACACTGCCTAACAAACCCATAAATGAAGATCAAGCCTCCAAACCTAGAAAATGGCCTTTTATGCGTTTAAAACATGCTTCCTTAGTTCCAACAAACCACATTACCATAACCAAGCATATTTGAATAAAAAGAACTAACAAACAACATCAAATCATTAAAATCATGTAAGCGATACCAAATCCAAAAACAACCTATATGTTCATACAATATGGATTCAAAATTGATTTTCAAAACTCATTTTGGTCATGAACATACCTTGCAAATCCAAGATAAACATCATTGCTTCAACATGTATTGCTTAAGTTAAGCTAAGACAACACTATTTTATCAAGAAGAAACAACTTAAATAAAAAACTTTTAATATATCTAAAACATCAAAAAGAGCTTTAGAAAATAGAATCAGACTATCATAGTAATAAAAAAAGCAACCATAAACTACTTGCCAAGCATTTCAAACTCCATCTCCATTTTTGTAAACTTAAATAAAGACCAAATTGACTCCATTTTTAAATTAGCAGCCACTACCCTCTTTGTTTTTCTTTGTCAAGTCTTGCTTCCACAAGCATGCTACCCTTTCAAAACTTAAGAAATCTTTATACTAGGCTCTTAAACCTTCACACTTAGAGTTTCTTTATCCTTTTTTACTGCCCTTTGCTCTAATTTTTCAAGAGGTATTTATAGGGTTTTGTTAGGGTTTTTCATTGATTCAAACATAGATTGATCAAAACTTAGCTTTTTAATCAAAATGAGAGGGTTTTAGAGTATGTTTTACAGTTGTGAGCTATGTATTTATGTTGGTTTTACAATTATGGTTTTGCAACAAACTTGGTTTTTGGAGTTTTTAATGGTTTTCCAAACTTGGAGACCAAGGAGCTTGTTTCTAGCCTTTTGATCTTGATAAAAACGTGGTCAACTTTTGATAAGAACTAACTGAGAAGGCTTTAAGTGTGAACATACAAAACAATTAGTGGTTTTGCAAAATGAGTATCATGACCATTGATGACTGAGTTACCCACTTTCGAGGCTTTGTCAGAGCAAATCTGATGTAAATGTCATTGGAAACCACCAAATCTTGGTTGAGGAGAAGCATAACTTTTGTTTAGAGTCATCCTTGCTTAATTTGCAGGTCTGTAGCTCCATATTTATTAGTTTGAAACTGCTAATCACAGTCTAAAATCAAAATTTACATTGATGGTTGATTGAAGACAAGATGTTGTTGAGTTCTTTGAAGAAAATGAGATGTAAACATTTAATAAGAGTAACTGATCTTTGTAGAGAGGGTGTTTCTCAATTGAATGGTGGTGGTTACAACCCTAGAGGTGGTCGAAAACATCACATTCATTCGCTTGAAAATGCCTACTCGATCAGCCAAAACTATCAAAAAAGAAGTTAAACAGTGGTTGAACGACGCATCGTCTAGGCTAAACCTTAGAAATTAGGGTTTTTAATTAGGGATTTGACAAATTTCACTTTAGTCCATGTTATTCCAATTGCTTTTAATTGCACCTGTAATTGCCTATCAAACTCCTAATTTCATGCAATTTCATCCCTGCCAAACTCAATCATCAGCCCCAAAGTTCAACTCCACTTTCATCTTGGTCCTTGGTTTCTAATTTGTGCACTTGGACCCTTAATTGACCATCAAACTTTCATTTTTCTTCAATTTGGCCCTGGATTTGGTCAATTTCAACTCATACAATCACATATCGTTTTTAATTTGGTCTTTAGTTTTGAATTTTTTTAATCAAGTCCTTAATTACCCATCAAACTTCAATATTTATGCAATTAAGTCCCTAAATTGACCAAATTAACTCTTTGAAATTGCAATTCGACCCTTAGATTTTAATTTCTTCCAATTAAAGCCTAAATTGACTTCAAAAATTAATTTTTCTTGCAATTAATTCCTTAATAAAATTATTTACATAATTAAATCCTTACCTATCCAAATTTGTATTTCTTTACCCCAAATAAAAATATTTTCACCAATGAAGCATTTTGTTAATTAGATTTGGGTTGCTAATTTTGCTAATTTTATACATTTTGGTATTCTCACTTTTCCAGTTGTCACTTTGGTTCTACTCCACCAACTTGGGTAACTTCTTGGTTTCTTCTTGTATATCCTCTTGTATTTTGGATTTCTTTATCTATTTTTTTCCTTTATTTTCTTGATTGTTTATGGGGTAAAAAATAGGCAACAACAAACGCCTTTACAATGCTAACAAAGCAAAATCTCATCAAGATTTTGTATAATGAGCATGTAAAGAAGTGTATGTCGGACTTGCTGGGTGATCCACCCATCTTGGAATTCCAAAAACTTTGATTTTTGATAGTCTCATTATCATGGGTGACCTTCCCTTTTTAAAATTCAAATATTGGTTTATATTCATAAACAACCTGCCCCTTTTGAAATTAAAAAATGAGCATATTTTCACAGGTGACCTACCATTTTTTAAATTCCAAAAAGAATTTCAGTAAGCCTCTATAGTTCACTAAAATTGATCTGTTTTTACAAGTGACCTACCCCTTCTCAAATTTCAAAAAACTTTCAGCAAGCCTCCATGCTTCCATGAAATTGATCTATTTTCACGGGTGACCTGTCCATTTTAAAATTTAAAAATTAGCCTATTTTCATAGGCGACCTACCCTTTTCAAATTCCAAATATTAGGATCTACATCAAATCCTTTCAAAATGTTTGTAAAATAAAATACCCTTCAAGGGTAAACTCTTAAAATGAGTGTCTTGTCTTATGGCCTTAGTTGTCCACACCTTAGTCTTTGCCATTTCTCAACTTCCATTCACCCATGTTAATTTCACCACCTTTCCATTTGATTAGTGAATCTTGTGCCAATATTATTTCAAAGTTGAGGTTAAACTATATGCAATGCATGCCTTTCAAAATATAGGACCCTCATTTTTTTCATAATCTCTTCTTTTATTGTTGAGGGTTGTAATTTCTGGGGTGGTCTCTCGTGCCAGCTCACCCTCCCAGTTTTCTCGAGTAATTCCGTGCGAATCTCTTTCAAATCTTGAGTGTCGAGCTGCCTTTGTAACCTTCTCTTTTTGTAAGTATTTAGATCGTGGTGAACGCTATCAGAGTTTTCCTAATTGGGAATGAATTAAAACTCTTTGTCTTATGACAATGTTGTTTTTCATGTGCTTTTTTCAAATAATCATGACACATGTTTTGGTTTTATTAAAGGGTATTTTCCCTAACAAAAATTTCGCAAGATTTACTATCTTTTTAAAAACCTGAGATTTTTTTAATGATATGTCAAATAACAATATTCATGCAACTCTCATGATTTGTATTAGTCTTTGAAGAAAGATATTTCATCATGGTAATTGGTTTAGGAGATGACCTATTTTGCATTGGGTTAAGAAAAAATCAAATACTTGTTTGAAGTCCCTCGTTTGGATTTTCTCAACATGGACAAAGATGAATACCTTTTCACTTCATCACGATTCTCACAAATGATTCCTTATTTTTTTAGAGCGCTATTTATCACTCTTTCCCGCTTGCTTGATTAAAATGGACTTTTCAAGACACGTAATAAAGATTGAGTTTCATGGCTACCAAAGAAAAAAAGTTCAGAAGCTTAAATGGTGTATAAGGGTTTTTATGGGTCTAGGATCACTTTCACTCATTTATGCCTTGTCATCCTCTTTTGCTATTCTTTCAACATATACTGTGCTATCAAAGACTTTTGTTTTTAGAAGTTGAGACAAGGGATCTTTCTAGGTTTTTCTTTTGACTTTAAACATTTGATCGAACACCTAATCAGTTTTTCTTTCCTAAAATCTCTTTACCAGCTCATATCAAGATATCAATACCATTTTATATTCTATTTGCAAGTTCCTCAATAATTTTCCTTTTCTTTGTTCATCGAAGCTGCATGAGAATCTTTTGCTTTTTTTAGATATCCGAGTGTCTTTTCAAGATTTTTCATTTAGCAAAACCCCTCTTTTATTTTTTTTTGGCTTGTTAGGCTTTCCTATTCTATGGCCTCAATCAAGATCTCATGGATTCTGTTCATAAGGTATTCAACCTTTTTTTTTTTACCACTTTCTCATCATTAGTGGACATTCACAAATACCTTCATTCTCATTATTTTCTAGTACTTTCCTTTAATGTGGGGTGTGATCCTAGCCAGGATTATTTCACAAAGGAAAAAAAACTCCACTTCAGCTTAAATTAGGACTACAAAGGACATATTCATCTCTAAAGAATATCAAAAATGACATTTCTTTATTTCAAGTAAGATTGGTCAGGACTGATAAATTTTGACCTCATTACCATAATTATTTACACGAAATTGTTTTATGAGTTCATGACTCATGAAAACTTCATCATCTTTGTTTCATGTAGCTTTTGCACAACAAACTTTGATGGTTGGGTCATCCATTTAGGTTTCTAGGCATTTATCCATCTTCTAGGGAGTTCCTTGGTGAATTGTTAATCTTGAAAAATCATTGATTTTTCTTAAAATTGTTAACTAATGTCAAATTTTGAAATCCTTTGTTTAAGAAAGAATGACTTTTTAAAAAAGGTTTTTTTTGTTGAGCCTTTTGAGATCATTTTCAAAATACATAAGATAAAATGAAAATGAATAACCAAACTTTATTGATTTAAAAAGATGGGTACAACACATTACACATAGTATTTCTTTATAAAGTTAGAGTTCACAGGTTTAGGCAAGTCATCTCCTTCCATTCTTGTCAATAATAGATCTCCCTTAGAGAATGTTTTCTTCACTAAATATGGGCTTCGTAGTTAGGTACTCACTTACTCTGATCTTCACCAGGTAAAGGTAAGAACTTCCTCAGTACTAGATCTCCTTCCTTAAATACCCTAGGTCTGAGTTTCTTGTCATATTTTGTAGTCATTCTTTGTAGATACAACTGTTACTGATAGATTGCAGCTAACCTCTTTTCACTAATTAGACTTAATTTCTTATATCTCATCTTGACCCAATCAGCTTCCTCAAGTTTCGTTTCCATTAGTACCCTTAAAGATGATATTTTTGCTTTTAACGGCATGACTGTTTCCATCCCGTAAACCAAGAAATAAGGTTAGCTTTTGTAGACATCCTTATTGTGATACGATATGCATGCAGAGAAAAAAGAAGCATTTCATGCCAGTCCTTGTACATGACTACTATCATCTTTTACATAATATTCTTGATATTTTTGTTGGCAGCTTCTACAACACCGTTCATCTTTGATCTGTATGGAGATGAATTCAAATGCTTGATTTTCTATTTTATGCAAAGCTTTTTTTATCATTCTTCCATTGAAATTCTAAGCATTATCAGTCACTATCTTATCAGGTACTCCATACCGACAAATTAAATCTCATTCAATGATTCTCTTTACTACCTTCTAGGTTACATGAGCATATGAACTAGCTTCCACTCATTTTGTGAAGTAGTCAATGACCACTAGGATAAACTTTTGTTCGTTGCTAGCTTTTAGATTGACAGACCTAATTACATCGATTCCCCACATTGCAAATGGCTATGGAGATGCCAAATTGAATAGAGGAGCTGGAAGCACATTTATCTTATCATTGTATACCTGACATTTATGGAATTTTCTGACATATTTTATGTAATCCCTTTCCATGGTCATGTAGAAACACCTTGACTTTTGTATTTGCCCAGTCGACATATGTCCACTAGCATTTGTTGTATAAATCCCTTCGTGAACTTTCTGGAGTGGTTATATGCTTATGTCTCATCCAAACATCTCAACAATGTTCCATCACATAACCTCTTATATAACACTTCTGCATCGAGGTAATAATGCATAGCTAACTTTCACATGGTTTTCATATCTGTATTGAATGCCCCCAGTGGATACTTCTAGTGTTGGATAAACTATTTGATATCATCATTATACCATAGATTCTCATGCACTTCTCCTTTGAGTAAGTAATAATGAGTCGGAGAATTTATGATTTCAATACTTATGGGTTGCACTATATTCCCATAATCAATTTTGGTCATAGAAGCTAAAGTGACCAAAGCATTAAGAAATTGGTTTTTTTCTCTTCCCATATAAGTGAATTTTATCTCATTAAATTCTTTTGCTAGTTTGGACAAATATTCTTCATATGACCTCAACTTCTCTTTTTTTTTTATTTTCCGTTCTCTTATCACTTAGCAAATTATCAGCATTGAGTCCCCATAGACATCAAGTTTTTTTTTTCAATTCTAATAAGCTTCTAATCCGAGAATGCAAACTTCATACTCAACTGTATTATTGGTGCACTAAAACTATAGCTTGATCAAAACAAGGTATTACTCTTACCCTGTTTCCATATACATATACTACTATGTCAAAATACATTTTCCACCGGTTTGGTTCTTTTTAATTTTCTACTACCAGAATATTTTCATTAGAAAAATCAAAATTCAAAGGCTTATAATCTTCAATTGCATTATCTGCTAAATGATTAGCGATAACACTTCCTTTCACTACTTTTCTTGTCATGTACATTATGTCATACTCGGCCAAAAACACTTACCATCTTGCTATTCTACTTGATAAATAAGGCTTTTCAAGGATATATTTGAAAGAATCCAGTTTTGAAATCAGCCATGTATTGTAATACAACATGTGTTGTCGAAGCTATTTTGTAGCCTATACAAGTGCATGACAAAACTTCTCTACCATTGTATATCTAAGCTCACAATCTATGAAATTTTTACTCATATAATCAATTGCTCTCTCTTTTCTACTAGACTCGTCATGTTGCTCATGTGCACATTCCATTTCTTTTTTAGTTGTTGCCATATATAGAATTAACAATCTACTAGGCACGGGAGGCACCAGCAAAGGTGGATTGTGTACATACTGTTTGATTTTATCAAAAGTTTCTTGACATTCCTTATTCCGTACCTTAGAATTTTTCTTTCAAAGAAATCAGATGATTAGCTCACAGGTTGTTGTCATTTGAGATATAAACCGGGCAATGTGATTCAAACGACCTAAAACACTCTTACCTTTTGTTTCTGTTTTAGGAGTTGACATGGCCTAAATTGCTTTTACTTTATCAGGGTCAACTTTAATACCATGGCTACTCACCATAAATCCTAACAACTTTCTAGATTTCACCCAGAATGAGCATTTTACAAGGTTCAACTTCAACTAATACCTTCTCAACCTTTCAAACAACTTTCTTAGATTTTGACAATGGTCTTCTCCATCTTTAGATTTGGAAATCATGGCATCCACATATAATTCATTTTTTTTATGCATCATATCATGGAATAGAGTTACCATTATCCTTTGATAAATTGTCGTACTGTTTTTCAGTATAAATGGTATCACCTTATAGCAAAAGGTTCCCCATGGAGTAATGAAGGTTATCTTCTCTTTATATTTGTTGGCCATTTTGATCTAGTTGTACCTTGAGAAACCATTCATGAAGAAGTGCATTGAGATTCATGTCGTATTATCAATCAAGAAATCAATATGTGGCAAAGGGAAGTCTTGTTTCGGGCTTGCTTTATCTAAATCCATGTAGTCTACACATACTCTAGTTTTATTACCTTTCTTAGGAACTACTACAATGCTAGATACCCATTGTAGGTTCCTAACCATCTTTAAAAAACTAGCATCACATTGCCTTTCTATCTTGGTTTTTACCTTGAGCACCATATCTGGACGAGTTCTTCGTAGTTTTAACTTTATAGGTATCCTTCCTTCATTTAATGACACCTTATGTACTACAATGTTTGTATCTTAACTATGCAATCTACGTAGGACCAAGCAAACACAATGATATACTTACGTAGTAGTGAGATCAAGTTTTCCATTTCACTAGTGATATTAATTGTCTCTAACTCTTGTTTTGCCGGTTTCCAAGCTTGCTTTGATTGTTTTACTAACCTAGCAAATTCTTTTACATCATCCTTTTCTCATTCATTTCCTTTCATTGTAATTGTGTACTCATTAAAATTTGGCCATTCATTTTCAGTGTAACATGCTAGTGATTTTATGGATGATCTGTTTTCAGATTTCCTAAAGGTAGGAAGGTATTTAAGTGTAAGTGTGTATTTTGCAAAGATAAAGAGACGGTGAAATTTGCAAAAATTCATGTTCTCATTGATAAATAAAAAAAGGCTTAACTACAATGACAACTATATGTTCATATCTTGAGCTAAGATTGTCATTCTTACGGCTTTAGAAATTATTAGTTTTCTTAATACCATGTTGTTTTGCACCCATTATGTATTAATAATTTCAAAAGCATGGAGATTTCCATTTTTATATAAAGAACTGCTACATTCTACATCATTGCTAGGGTCTGTTCGACCTTAACTATCACCAATGTTCCATTCACAATATACTTCAAACACTAATGCAAGGATGATGTCACGACGTCAGTGACGTGTATCCAAAGCCTTCCTAATAACATGTATATGACAAGTGGATGTCCATCACTAGTAAGATTACTAAAAATGCTTGTGGGCCAATAAACAACTCTATTTCAATGGTCCCCACCACTTGCCTTAGGGAACCGTTATAAGCCCTAGCTGTTATGGAGCTTGGTAGCATATGCATTGAATTAGTTGGCATTTTCATCTAGCATATGCTCTTGGAGTACATTTAATGATGAGCCAGTATCCACCAATACTTTGTCAATGGTGCAATCCTTGCACCTCAAAGTGATGTATAAATGTTTATTATGACTCGTTCCTCCAGCATCGAGCTCGTGTTTAGTGAAGTATAGGTAATTTGTCACATAGATTCTTTTGATAAAATGCTTCATAGTTTTTTGGGCTATATTTTGGGGCACATATGCCTTGTTCAACACTATTTGTAATGCATTGTGGTGGGGCTCGTAAATCAGGATAAGAGACATTAGAAATATCCTGGCAGGGATTTTCTTCAATTGCTCTACCACATTATACTCATAATGCTTCATCGGCTTTAGGAATTCAGTAGCTTCCTCCTTACTCACGTGTTTGTTTATTTCCATATCTTTAATGGCATCTAGAACCTCTTTGTATTTGGCTTTTTGTTGTCTTTCTAGTTTTTCAAGTGTAAAACACCTATCACTTTAAGTTAATCATCAATCTCGATCTAAAACACAAGAGTAGAACCCTCAATTTTGGGAGAATTTCTATAATTATAAGGTAATATATTATAATTCTCATTATAGGTAACAACAGGCATTGTCAGGACGAGCTTTAGTGGATTGCTCTCGGTGTGTTGAAGCCTACACATCTCTATTCTTTTCCCTGGGAAACTTATCATGTATACGACATCATCCTTTTCCTCCTTCTCTATTTGTAATAGACCACAAGTCATCATTTGTATCACTTTCTAGTGAAACTCTTCACATTCATCGATGTTATGTCCTCTTGCTATGTGGAACCTACAAAAATTATCACTCTTTTTTTAACCTGATTCATTTTTTGTTAGCAAACGCTCAGTTTGCACTAACATGTCATACAACCTATATATGGTTACCCTTAAAACCTTCTTTTTCTTTCTTCCAAACTCCACGACTTTTACTCCCCCGCTATTGGAAGCTTGATTAGATAGGGGTTTGGAATTGATGTTAGGGGTATCTTCAAAGGTTATCCATCTTATTTTGAATAATTGCAAGAGCTTCCTCTTAAATACTGATCAATTATCAATATTATGGCCAGGGTTTCTGGCATGGTACTCATATGTTAGATCTAATCTATATCAATTTAGGAAGGGAGGCTTTAGTGGTGGAAATGGAAGATGGGTTGTATGACCTATGCTTATCAATTTTGCATACATTTCTCTCAAGGGTATAGGTAGAGGTTGGAGTTGTTGGTTTTTCTAGTAGGCTCTTTTTATGTTGTTTTCGACTTGGTTTTCTAGCAAGTTAGTGGGCTGGTTTACCAGAAGAGACTTAGCAAAGTTAATACTAGAAATTTGAGAAGGTGGGGTCTGGTAGCTTTGACATTAGTAATTTTGGGTTTGGTAATTCTTTTTACCCTTATATCCTCCTTCCTCATTACTCACCTTAACATCCTTTTTTTCTTCTAATAAACCCCTTCTTCCTAATAGGTTTTGATATTTACCAGCTTTTATCCATTGTACTATTCTCTTAGCAATAACAATAACTCTTATCCCATCAGATGCTTATAACATAGGGACTTGAAAGTATTGGCGAATAAAGTCACCATCTCTTTCTCCAACAAAGGTGGTTGTACATGCATTGCCTTGTTTTTTCCACATATGAGTGCACTCCCATATGGTTTCCTTGTTGCTATTCTCCATCACCATCAAGCTAGTCCGATCTGAATCGATGTCAATATTGAAGTTGTATTGTTTTAAAAATGCATTAGCAAGATCACTCCATTTCTTTACCTTTGTGTTATCCAAGGTCATATACCAACTTAATGCAGAACTAATCAAGTTGTCTTAAAAGAAATGGATAAACAACTTCTCGTCATGTATGCTTTTTACTATTTTGTTGCCATATAACCTCAAGTGTGTATTAAGTCATTTAAGTCTCGTATACTCGATAAATTTTGGCACCCTAAACTCCTTGGGCACAACTACATTTGGTACCAAGCATATCTCAGTTGCTCTAATCAGGTTAAAGACGTCAAATCCCTCAACAAACCTCAATCTTTTCTTACAGGCAACCCACTTATCTTATTTGGGATGATTGGAGGATTTAACCTCATTGAATCCCTCCATTGTTAGATCTATTATGGATGTCACTTGAGTAGGCATCATCGGGCAAATCATTAGAATGCTCGTTGTTCCTTGTAGTCTAGTAACAGGATTTGCTCCCAAGTTTTGTGAATCGAGGATAACTAGAGCTGTTAGTGGTGGTAACATGGTTGACTATTGACTGGATGTCCCTTCCTCAGACTGTGCTCGCAGGAGTTGCTTGAGTAAGCTAGCCATATAAGCCATATTATTTTTAACGTCTTCCAGCTCTTTTTGGTAGTAGGCTTTAAGGTGAGCCCTCTCTTTGTTCTTCATTCTTTTATGAAGCTTAGTATTGTAGACTATAGCAGAGGGACTTATATTTTGAGTACCTTTCATGCACATACCATAATTCATAAATGTATATAGATGTAAGATTATGCATGGTGATGTATGTTGGATACGGATTAGTTATACCCCGAGCTGATATATGGCTATCATTCTTGTATAAATGGGTAAGGTTCTGATCCTTTCATAGTTTTTGAGATAATTTAGTCTGAGTCAATACTTAATAAGAATATACTCATCACAAAGAAATATTGCTCAAAATATTAGGTCTAAACCCTTTTCATTAATACTTGATGAAAACTTTTACATTTGAAAGCTAGTTTACTCATCATCATCATTTACAGGGAGAAATGCAAAACCTTTGTTTTCTATGTCCCTAAGAAAATCATTGGTCTTAGTCGTGCTTTGTTGATATCGATGGACATCCCTTCTAACCTACCATGCATTGTGGTGGATTCTTTTGGTATAGATAGAGGCTCGATCACTCTGTTCATCCATGTTTCTCTTCTTGTCCAAGAGTAACATGCTATTCCTATTTAGTTGATTGTTGTTGGTGTCAATCATCCAGTTATGGCACTTAAGCAGTTTATTTTTTCTTCCAAATGTTTTGCCTTGGCCTTTTCTTTGTTGAACTTTTTTAGCAGGTTGATCTCATTTCTCATATTATCCAAATCATTTTTGAAAACCTCGATAACTTTTCCTTTGGTTTTTGCTTCAGCCAACTCACTTTCTAGCGTCACATGTTTCTTGTATAGCCTTTCATAGTACTCAATCCCGCTTTCTAACTCTGCTTAGGTCCTTGAAGACATATCAACCCTTTCTTGGCAATCATTGAAATTGGTTTTCAAAGCCTCTAGCTTAATACTAGTTTGCATCTAATATGTTTCTAATTCTCCTCGCTTTTCTTTGCCTTGGTTTATAGCCATCTTTTCCTTTTTTAGTTGCTTTTTAATGATATAATTTTCTTGTCTTTTTCCTCTAGTTGTTGCTCTACAAACTTTCTCAATTTTCTTTAGTGAGGAGTTGCTCCTCGAGGGATATCCTAAGGGCTTTACTAGTGCCCACCATCATTTAGTGCTTTTCCAGTTGTTCTCTCAACTCTTTCTCATTGTTAATCCTCTTTCTTTTTGTTGATTCAACAGCTTACGAAGTCTCGCCTTTAAATCCAAGAGTTATGAGATGCTGACTAATTATATATTTATCCACTTTGGATACTTTTCACTAGTGCCTGGATCTCTTAAACCATCAGATTCTTTTTTAACCAATATCAGAAGCTTTTAGTCTTGCTTGATGTTCTCCACAACTTCCAAAGCAAGTTGGTATTTGAATAACTCAAAGAATT
>Ga0325404_1005202_pt1 | contig 13729 bp, 8 predicted proteins | sample PopdelMetagenome_18_FD_205664 | JGI IMG/M metagenome (GOLD analysis project Ga0325404, IMG submission 205664) | Populus deltoides microbial communities from Bellville, Georgia, United States - Xylem-Control-R1 | ecosystem: Host-associated > Plants > Phyllosphere > Stem > Wood/Secondary xylem... | reverse complement strand
TGTAGATATTGTTACTGGCCTGAAAGAACATTGTATTAGCAGGCATGCAAAGTAGCTGTAAATGATCAACCTAAGATCAGTGATTTAAAAATACAGAGTTTCTCTATCAACAATCAAGCCTTTATTTAACAATCTAAAACTTTCTGAGTTCTTAATAATATAGTTAGTTAAACTGATAGGTCCGAACCACTCATTTGGTGAATCAAACCGCAGGTGAGAGCACATTATATCTGCTTCTAATTATATATAGAGCAATTTGATGCCAAAAGATGAGAATAAAATCCCAGTTAAACCGTATGCTGCTTTTGTGCATACGCCTCCTAAGGCAAACAAAAATATACTTGGAAGCAAAAAAGTCTTAAATCGCATTCATATTGACCCAGAAGATCACAATAACCTGAACATGCAGTCAGAATTTATCCCAGCGCATTTCTCTTCTCTGCAAAGCAATTAGAGAGGGCAAAGTGGTTCAGAGTCAAGTCCTATATACCCTTGCTATCTTAAGAAATAAAGGGGGAAAATAATCAAATAGTAAAGAACTTCCATGATAGTAGCTATTTAGTCAACCACAATACATCAAATTATATGATAGTAAAACTAGTTAATCGACCCGTGTTTTGCTAAGATTCGGACCCAAAACAATTTTTGAACGTTAATTAAAAAATAAAAAGAATATGTGAGCATTGCTAAGTCATTAATAGTTATAAGTTTTTTTTTTTTTGTGAATGCAAAATTTAATGTAGATGCTTTTTATAAGATATGTAAATTGAAGTGACATGTATGAGAATTTCATATGGAAAAATCACCCATGTCTATGAATAGGCTTACGTGACAATTGTGCATGTGATTTTTAAACTTGAGATCACTACGTTATCTTATATAGAAAATGTTATATTTTGATTTTATTACATGTTATCTTAATTGAGGCGACGAAGAGATAGATACTGGGTATAATATGAACTATATGAAGGTACTTGAGTGAATTAGAGAAAAATATTCCATTTGTTCTAAAATAGTATTGATTGAGAAATCCTTGGCCAATGTGAAATGAGACTTGAAAAGAGTTTCAAGTCTTATTTAAATAATCAATAACTATTATGTAGAGAATAAACATTATTTAACATGGTACAAATACTTTATGTTTTAATGTTAAATCGAAAAATTATTGATGAAAGAATATTAATTATATTGAGAAACCGACCACTAAAAAGTTAAGTCAAACCACTAATAGCTTTTCTAATATTTAGGGGATCAAGACATGTTGCTAGATTATGCACCTGATCTTCAAATATAAATTAATCAATTATTGAATTGAAAATAAATTAAATTATTTATTTAATTATATTTAATTAGAATTATAATTTATATATGAGCTAATATATTAGGAACCTAATGATTCACACACATTAAGAACCATTAGCCAGAAATTAAACTGAGATGATTTAATTAAATATGACTTGATTAAAATATATTTTAAAAAATAAGGACTAGAATATAATTAATTCAAGAATTATATTTCTAAACCTAGAAAAATCAAGTAAGGAATTTATTGAGTTAATTTATAAAATTGTCATAAATTAATATATGGATATTATTTAGAGAGCAAATTGATATTTTACCAAATTATAGGATATTTTTTAGATTTCTCTATAAATAGTAAGATAAGCCTCATATTTTTTGGGAGTCGTTTGTTACACATAAAATCTACATAAGTCACAGAATAGAGAGCTAACACTCTAGGCATAACAATCCCTCTCTTCTAAATAGGCATAACAATCCGTTGAAGGCCGGACAATTGGACGACTCGTAGTTTACGACAACTCAGCCTTTAAAGAATTATTCAAAGCTGAAGAAGATAAGATCTTTAGATAATAAATCCCTAAACAACTCTAGATTTGTCTAACGGGATCCTAAGGACTCCTGAATAATTTTGCTTTATTGTTTCTGTTGCGTGTATGTTATTCGGGAATCCAACAAGAACTTCTATGATAATAGTTATTCATTTTAGTCGACCACAATACATCAAATTATATCATAGTAAAACTAGTTAATCGACTTGTGCTTTGCTAAGATTCAGACCCAAAACAAATTGAATGTTAATTAAAAATAAAAAAGAATGTGCAAGCATTGCTAAGTCATTTGTATTTATAAGTATTTTTTTTTTCTATTATGAAAGCAATATTTAATGTATGCAAAGTATGATATCTTTTTTCATATATTGAGATGACGACATCATGGATGGACCCGATCAACTCGAGCTAACCCAACAAACCCGTGTCTCAAATCATGGGCTTGATTAGGCTTTATAACATCAGTTTTTCTAAAACAATTCTTATGTGATTATATGATAATAAAAATATACATCCTTAGGAAAACAACCATATAAAATTGAAAAATTGATAATGATGGGTTGGAAAATTTTTTTGCTACTATTATCCAAAAACCTATTTTCCCACTCATTTGCACTGAAAACACCTAAAAAATACTTTAAGATCCTTGATAAACCTACCACCAAGCCCAAAATACTCTAAAATCACTCTAAAAATGAAAGTCAACTGAATTTAAAAGAAAACTAAATGGACTCGATCTATTATTTCTTATAGGTTCACAAAGAAGGATAATCAAGAGTATAATATAAACTATATGAAGGTAGAAATGTTATTCAACTTACAATTGGCCTTTTAGGCCTCCCAACCTCTTGCTTTTTGTTCCTATAAACTATATTGCCATAGTTACACATGTCTAAATAAAAAAAAAATCATAGAAAACATGCATGTTGTTTCAATTCCCAAAACTGTCAATTTGTGATTCAAAATTGACACTTTAACACTTCACAGGACTCAACCAAGACCTAGGAGCCAAAAACATGCATTAGCAAGCCCTAAAAGTTTTAAAAAATAAATATGTTTCCATATTTGGTTGATTCCTAACCTATTCCATTTCACCAAAAACAATCATCCAAACATTTTTTAAACATCCAGTAAACATTAACAACCAACTCAAAACAAGGTTAATAAAAAAATTTTTTGGAAGCATTAATTGAAATCAAAACTAAAAACATTATAAGAGTAAAACAAGTTCATAAACATCTTTTAACATGTAAAATAAAATATATGTGTGCCTCATGGATACCACCTACTAGGTTAGAGAAAGTTTATACCTCCAAATCTCACTAATAGTTGCTGACCCTTTATGTTTTTCTTTTGCAAAGTTTAGCTTTACCACACTCAAAGCTTAAAACATTTTTGTGCTATGCTCTTGAACCTTCACACTTAGTTTTCTCATCAAGATTTTCCTCCCCTCTTTCCTCTTCTTTTTCCTTTTTCCCCTCCCATTTGCTTTGATTTTTAAGGAGGTATTTATAAGGTTTCAAGCTAGGATTTTGATCAAGGTTTGATTATGATTGATTAATGCTTAACTCTCTGGTCAAAATAAGAGGGTTTTAGGCTGCTTTTAAAAGGCGGAAGCTCTATGCTTTGCTCGATTTAAAATGATGGTTTTTGTAACAAACTTGGTTTTGGGCATTTTGGTTGTTTTTCTAAACTTGGAAGCCAATGAGATTTTTTTAGCCATTTGTTCTTGAGAAAAAAAATTTGAACTATTAATAAGAACACATTGAGAAGGTTTGAGTTGTGAACACACAAAAATATAGTGGTTTTGCAAAATGGGTGTCATAGTTAAGGCTGACTGAGTTGGCTATTTTCAAGGCTTTACTAGAGCAACTTCAATGTAAAAGTCATCAAAGACCATTTGAATTTGGTAGAGCCGGTGCACACCTTTGTTTGGATCCAACCTTACTCAATTTTAAGGTCTGTAGCTTTACATTCATTCATTTGAAGTTGTCAATTCAATCAACAAAAAACTATCCAAATAAAAAGATGAATAGTAGGCAAATAACATGTCATGTGCCTTTTATTCCAAACGATGCGTTTTGAATATGAACCAAACAGTGTGTCATGGATAAATTAGAATTTTTAATTTGGGATTTGGTCTAAATTCAATTTAGTCCCTAATCTTTTGATTTATTTTAATTGCACTTGTAATTGCCTTCCAACTTTAAATTTCGTGCAATTTTAGCCCTTCCCAACTCAATTGTTATCCTCAAAGTTTAGTGTCATTTTCAATTCGGTCATTGGTTATCAATTTGTGCATTTTGACTATCAATTGATCAAAAAATTTCAAATTTCTTTAATTTGGCTCATAATTAAACCATGTCAGTCCCTGAAGTGTTGCGACTTTTACAAATTGGTCTTTAATTTTGAATTTCTTTAATCAAGTCCCTAATTGCCCATTAAACTTCAATATTTATACAATTAAACCTTTGATTGGACCAAATAAACTTCTTAAATTTGTGATTTAACCCCAAAACTTCAATTTCTTCTAATTAAAGCTCAAATTAAACTCAAAAACCAATTTTTATTGTAATGTAGCCCTCAATAATTCAATTAAACCCTGAAAAATTCAAATTGAGTCCTTAAACATTCAATTTTGAATTTTCCTTCCCAAATTTGATTTTTCAATTCAAAAGGCTTTCACTAATCAATATTAGACTATCAATTTTTCCAACTTGTTATATTTTGATTTTTCCTAACTATTACTTGATAATTTTTTAGGCGTTCTTCATGTTCTCTCCATTAATACACTTTTTTTTACCTTTATTGATTTTTTTTTGTATATTTATATAGAGATCTAAAATAGGTAACAACAAATGCCTCCTCTTTACAATACTTACAGAGTTAAGGCTTGTCAAATGCTTTGTGTAGGAAGTTTGTAAAAACAGATAAACTATTCTCCAAACCTGATGTTCTTAAAACTTTAGTTCTGTTGACCTGGAACTCTTTATTCACAACGATCTCCTGTAATTAGAACTATGATTTAATTGTTTCCATTAAGAGTTTAATTCTTTCATCTTAGCAACTTTTGTTTTCATCTCAGTTGACTTAAAATATTGAAGCTCAACAGTTCCCTTCAACTAGAACCCTAGTTTTAATTGTTCTTGTTTTTTTGGCAGAGTCTTATCATCTTAGCAACCCTTGTTTATAATTCAGTCGACATGAAATCCTAAATCTCAGCGATTCCATTCAATTAGAACCTTAGTTTTACATCTATTAGGAGAACCATATTTTCATAGCTATTCTCCCGTGCAACTATTTCCTGATAGAGTCTTGTTAACTCAATGACTTTTTTTTTAGCTTATTTAAATTCATATCCTACATATTAATGATTCTCTTCAACTTTGATTTTACAAATATCAGGACAACCATATTCTCTTAGTTATTCTCAAGTGCAACTGTTTAGCTGTGGAGTCATTTCATCTTAGTGACTCTTGTGTTTTTTAGCTCAGTCAACATGAAATCCTACATCTCATCGATTCCCTTCAACTAGAACCTTGATCTTACAGCCATTAAGAGAACCCTATCCTCACAGCTTTTCTCCTCTATAACTGTTTTCTGATAGAGTGCTATTGTCTCAATGACTCTTGCTTTTAGCTTAGTTGACTTGAAATCTTGCATCTCAACGATTCCCTTCAACTAGAACCTTGATTTTACAACTATTATGAGAACCATATTCTCACAACTATTCTTTTGTGCAACTATTTTCTAGTAAAGTCCTATCATCTCAACGACTCTTTTTTTAGGTCAGTTGACTTGAAATCCTGTATCTTAGCAGTTCCCTTCATCCAGAACTATCCAAAGGCATCTCAACTATTTTGATTGAATTTGAAATTGTAACGGTCCTGATTATTCAATTTTATCAATGCTAAAAGATCCCAACACATGCTCTTAATTTGAGGGTAATTTTTTATAAAGAATTCTACCAAAAATTTCAGCATAGTTTTGTTTGTATCTAGGACATTCCAAGTGTTGCACCCTTGCGAGAGCGGGGATTCGTGTCAGGGTTTTTGTTTTGTGAAAAAGGTGAGTCGCCACCTAGTATTATGGTCACTAGAAAACTTAACTGGTCTTTTAGAGATTCTAAGGCAAGGGACTAGTTGCGTAAAGGAAAGGTATTAGCACCCCTAGTAGGCCCTACCTAAGGTAAGCTGCATGGTGTTTGGTTTGCCTTGCTATGGTGTTGGTGTTCTCTAATCAGTTTTCCTAGGATAGGTTTGCTATGATGAATGGACTTGGGTTCAAAGTCTAAAAGCAAGAACCCTTGGCCAATATAGATTATTCCTTTAGATATGTCTATAGAGTGCCAAGAAGAACCGATGCAAATATCTTAAAATCTTTGTTTGATTTGAACTAAATTTATAACTTATGAATTAAAAGATAGCTAAGATAGAAATTTAAGGAGACTCAATGTGCTTAAAAGGTCATTTTTCCCTTAGTATTTAAAGTGTTCGTGACTCGTAAATCACAAGGAAGAGGGATAAAAATTTAGAAATCTAAGGAAATTCAGAGCGTTTTAAAAGCCTATTTTTGACTCAGTGTTTCATACTTTCACGGCTCGTAAACCGTGGAGTCAAAAAATTGAAATGTGCTCAATTATAATCAAGGCTTCTTTCAAGGATGTGTGATGACTTATTATTCTTAGATAAATATTTTGGATATTAACCACTTGGGTTTTTTTATCCAAACATTAACAGTGAATAATAACAAGGTTATTTCCAATAATATTTTGGATATTAATCCCTTTGAGATTTCTTTATCCAAATATAAATGGTGAATAAAGTAGAATTCCTAAAAAATAAGATTTTGTATTTTTTGGAATATTGGCCAACACCCTTTGGAGTTTTACAAACATGTTGTAAAATCCAGAATGCAAGAAAATAATTTTTTGTGTTTAAGAAATCCATGTTAAAACATATTTTTTAAAAAAACTTTAAATATTTGATTTTTTTATGAAAGGAGGAATGTTCAAAATATGTTAGGGTATTGGCCGTATGTAACACACAACAAAACATTTATATATATATATATATATATATATATATATATATATATATATATATATATATATACACAGAAAAAAAACATAAAATAAATACATGAATAAAAAAAACCAACAATCTTACTCGTTTTTTTTTTGGCTGGGTCCAGCTCAGCACATGTGGTTGGGCTGAACCCAGCAGGCCTAGCCAGGTCACTGGCCCAAACTGGTGACTCGGCTGGGCACTGTTGCAGGTTGCATGCGTGAATAATTCACGCATGCACTACATAGTGCAGAGGTAATTAAATTTACCTCTGCGCAGTGCCAATTACTTAAAATGCAAATGCAAAACTGGGAAAAAAGAGACACGGCTTACCTGATCTGCTGGTGATCCTATTTTTTTTCAGTCCTCCACTATCTGTGTTCGTCTGGTGTTCTCTCGTGTCTTTGTTCTTTTCGGTTTGTTTTGCTTCCATTTCTCTTTTCCCTCCTCTATTCTGTTTTCTATGTTTTCTTTCTCTCCCTCTCTAGTAACTGAGAGAAGACGAAGGTGTTGAAGCTTCTGCACACAACCGGTGGTCACTGCTTCTAAGGATAAGGAAAACGATGGCCACGCTGGTTTTGGTCTTTGTTCGTCTTCTCTCCTTCTGCTGATGCTCTCTTTGGAGATGATGAGGAAGATGGTGATGAAGGCGTGTTATGCTGGTTGAGTTCACATCCATGCCTCTGTGTTTTTCTTGCTTTCGATTGTGTCGTTATCGGCTCCCTCTATCGTTACTCTTTCTCCTTTTTTTTTTCTTTTTTTACTAGGTCAATAGAGGAGGCTTGTATATAGCCTAATATAGCTCTATTTAGGAAAGATTCAATGCACTAATTCTAGGATGTAAATCTCGGCTGATTTACAATCAAATAATGCAAATGAGGAAACTAAAAGATTCTCATTGATTCTGTGCTGATTCCAGTGATTTCTTTCTAGTAATTAGAGGATGGTGTGGCTCCTTTCTGTCTTTCCATAGCTGGGACCGTGAGGCACCACAGAGAAAAGGAAATAATGGCATACGGGGAAGGGTACTATTCAAAACACAAATGAACAGTACCATGCTAATTAATTCCTATATTGTTTCATGCTGCAAAGTCTCAAACAATGGCATTTTTTTCTTGTGAAGAGAAGCAGAATATAATCCAACATGGCCGCCAATAACATAAATTATTATGATGTTTGTGATCCAGTCCCTATTTTTCAATTCCTTCAACGAAACCAATTATCTTTCCAAAGTCATCTAACCCCTCGCATTTTAGATCTGTTAGTTTCTAGCAATAAAATCATATGTAGGTCATCGCGTCCGTCATTGCGACCTACGGGCCACAAAATTACTGCCCCACTTGATTTAATATTTAGTGATGTTTGGGGTCCTACTCCTATGTTTTCCTCTGATGGCTTCCACTACTATGTTATCTTTGTTGATGCGCATACTAAACATATATGGTATTATCCGCTTTTTGCTAAATCTGGTGTGTTTTCCACTTTTCAACGTTTTTAAACACTTGTTGAACGTCAGTTTTCACTTAAAATTAAATCTGTTCAAACTGATAGGGGCGGTGAATATTATAAGTTAAATAAATTCTTTCAGACCATTGGCATTCACCATCGGTTAATCTGTCCTCATACTCATGAACAAAAATGGCACAGTTGAGCGTCGTCATCGACATATTGTCGAAACTGGCATAACCCTTTTAGGCCAGTGTAGTGCACCATTGCCATTTTGGAACTATGCTTTTGAATCATTGATTTATCTTATTAATTGCATGCCTACTCTTGTTCTTCAAAATAAATCTCTATTTGAGTGTTTGTTTCGTTGTACTCCTGACTATAATTTTCTGCGTACTTTTAGGTGTCTTTGTTTTCCTTTCTTGCGCACATACCATGCTCACAAATTAAATTTTTTTTCTTCACCATGTGTGCTCTTAGGTTATAGCTCATCTCATCTTGGTTATCGTTGTCTTGATTTAGCTTCTCATCGTATTTATGTCTCCCGTCATGTTTGTTTTCATGAAACTGTCTTTCCTTTTGTGAACTCTGAACATATAACACATACCCTAGCACCCTCCACCCAACCTACACACCTCTTAACCCTGCATCCTTCCCAATTCTTTCAACCTACCCCATTCCCAACCAGCCCAACACAGTACCCCTATTTTGCCCTCTGCAGCATCCCGTCAGCATCCCTTGCTATATTGTCACCAGCAGCTTGTTTTTCAAATGATCATTATGCAAGAACATGTTCCCCATCCCCAGATGCCTTTGTCTTCATGTCTGACGCTGCAGAGCAGCCCAGTTCTGCAGTAGCTTCACCGGTGTCTGCTGCCCAGTGCAGTCCCTCCACCGCCTCTCCAGCAGGCCTACAGCTATGTGCCGACCTTTCATCCTATCCTCTCCAGCCACTCTCAGGTATTGGCTCCCTTTCTACACGCCCAACTGCTCACCAACATCCCATGGTTCTCCGTCCGCGACAGCTCAAGACAGCCATGTCCACTGCCACTGCCACCGCCTCTGCTGCCTCCTTCAGTCGGGTAGTCTCTCTTCCTACTCATGAGCAACTTTTTTTTAATGATGCTAACAGGTATGAGACGTGGCATAATGCTATGCACGAGGAAATTCAGGCTTTACGTGCTAACATAACTTGGTCCTTAGTGTCGTTTCACCCTTCAATGAGTGTTGTTGGTAGTCGATGGGTATACAAGATTAAACGCCGATCTGATGGTAGCATCGAGAGGTATAAAGCGCGTCTAGTCGCTAGAGGTTTCACTCAGCAAGAAGGTATTGATTACTCTGAAACCTTTAGTCCTGTTATCAAACAAGCGATCATCAGACTAGTCTTCTCCATTATCGTTTCATGTGATTGGAAAATTCATTAGCTTGATATCCATAATGCCTTCCTCAATGGAGTTCTTGATGAAGATGTCTACATGAAACAACCTCTAGGTTTTGTTGATTCTGCTCTCCCCTCTCATGTGTGTCGATTGCATATGTCTTTATGTGGTTTAAAACAGGCTCTGCGGGCTTGGTACACTCTTTTGAATGATTTCCTGTTATCTATTGGTTTTTGTGCCTCTAAAGTGGATACCTAATTGTTTATCTTCTCTGTTGGTACTAGTATTTGTTATCTTCTGGTCTACGTTGATGATATTTTGCTTACGGGTAGCAACTCTCTTCTACTTTAATGCCTCATATAGCTATTGAGCTCCGAATTTAAGCTTCGTGACTTGGGTTTTGTTCATTATTTTTTGGGTATTGAGGTTCAGCCTACTAGTATAGGTCTTATGCTTCGACAACATAAATATACACTTGACATCCTCACTCTGGTTGGTATGTTATCTTGCAAACCTGTTGATACTTCTATCTCTACATCCAAAGCTACCATTTTGCCAGATCTCTTGTTTTCTGATGCCACACACTTTCATCAAATTGTGGGTGCTCTTCAATATCTCACTTTTATGTGCCTAGATATTTTCTTTGTCGTTAACAAAGTCTATCAGTTTATGCATGCTCCTATAGATTCTTATTGGGCTGCCGTTAAACTCATATTGCGTTATCTTAAGGGTACGACATCACATGGCCTACATATTACTCGCAGTCCTTCCTTTGCCTTACATGTTTTTACAGATGTAGATTGGGCAGACAATGTTGATGATCGCAAATCTACAGGTGGTTATCTTGTGTTCTTTGGTCAGATGCCGATTTCGTGGAAATCATGATGCAACCATATTATTCGATAGTTTCACCCATATTTAACTAGTGTTTTGCCTATATTTTATATATAAAATGCCTTGATATTCTTTGTTTTATGTTTTGAGGGCATTTTTGGATGAAAGATGCAAAAAGGAGTAAATTGAAGGTAATTGGCAGATTTGATTTGCAGTTGATGTTTTGTGTAGAGCGTGAGCTCTAGAGGTCGAAATGAAGTGATTCCAATGGAATAAAAAAGCTAACATCCATACCTTTCTGGAAATATAAGGCAAGAAAATAAAATAAGGAACAACATGGAAATCGCAGCCTTCAATGTCAAATCTCGCAATCTGCCAGTGTTGATCTTTAGCCATTCCGACTTGAATATCTAGAGCTACAGAAGTCCAATTGATGCAAACTCAATTTTGTTAGATTCCTAACTCAAATACCTATTAATGCTCCAAATGTTAGCAAAAAATGATATGATTTTGCAAAGATGACAACTAATTCTGCCAGCAAACAAGTTTCGTGAAGAAACGAGTTGAAATTATGTTTCGAAGCATCTAAACTGACATCCAAGTTCTTATTTCAGCAATTTAGCTCCTTTAAGTCAAAGCTTGAAGATTTCATGCAAGGCTTTTCTCTTTTTTTAGAAAAATAGTTATTGAAGTACTTAAATGTAAATTGTCTACTTAAAGGAGGACTATTTTGTAAAATAGAGACTAGGGTTTCCTAGGATATAAAAAGAATAAGAGAAGAGAAAGGAGGCAACCAGCCAAGAAGAGAAAAACACCCCCTTCCTCTAAGAAACCCAAAATCATGCATTCCTCCTTCTTTTTGATTAGTTATTCAACAAACATGCAAGGCTAAACTCTTTTTCTTGGTTGCAAGGACACGAAAACCTTCAGATTTCAAGAACTGTGAGATTTATTTTTCCTTTCCTTTTCAGTTTATATGATGAATATGTTTGTTCTCCTATGCTTATTTTTTCTATGATTGTTTATTTTAATTGCTAAAGTGGACTCTAAGTTATTATTGTAGACAATCTATTGTTAAGTTTGATATCAAAACTGGAGTAGTGGTATATGAACTTGTGAAGCAACTGAGTTTAATAATTGTAGCATATCTACGTTTTAATCTTAGGGAGAACATTCAATCAAATCAAACATAGACTGCGGACTGTTATGTTTTCTTGATTAATCAATTATCTAGTTCTTAAGGCTGCCATTGAATTAAATTACTAGTGCGGACACTGTGGTTGTTTGATGGTTAGGGTTAGTTATACAGCGGATCCGTTAACTAACCAATGTTAAGAAGAGATAAATATTCAGAATATAAATTGATATTTTGTTTCCATGATCAGTTTTGATTTTTGTAGGTGAATGTTTACTTGAAACCAAGGTTTGTTCTCTTGATAATTTTCAGATTTTATTTAATTTCGCTTGATAGTTTTCTGTTTTCTTTTGCTTTAATCAAGATAACGTCCAAAGCCCCCCAAATTGCATATCATTTAGCATAAAAATCTGACTTGAACCTTCCTCGTGGGATCGACCACTTGCTTGCTCTATACTATCTTGTGTGTTGTGTTTTAAGCTAGGGTAATTAATTTGTGCGACCGCGACATCGCAACAAATCAGGTAAGCAACATATAGTTGCTCGCTCTTCTATGGAAGCTGAGTACAAAGAGTTGGCTGATGGCACTGCTGAGGTTATCTGGCTTCAATATTTATCAACAGATCTACATATTCCGTCTATTTCTACTCCTATCATCTGGTATGATAACCTTGGTGCCACTTATTTGTCTGTGAATCCTGTTTTTCATGCTTGCAAAAAACATGTTAAGGTTGATTATCATTTTTTCCGAGATAGAGTTGTGAAGAAGGAGATTTAGATTCGTTTTATTTCCTCTCAGGACCAACTTGCAGATGTCTTCACTAAGCCACTTTCTACTACTTCATTTACTGCTTTTCATTTCAAGCTTCGGGTTGATCCTCCACTCTCATCTTGAGGGGTCATATTATAGAATGTATCTATATAGAAAGAAAATATACTCTTGTGTGGTAACCTCCACCATTATTATTGTATATTGCCCTACATATATATATATAGAAAGGGTTGGCTAACCAATAAGTTAAGTCTCCTAATTATTCTCAACTAACTTTACTTTATTAATTAATTTGAAAAAAACTGGACACATCATACATAGTATTTCTCTACATAATTGAATATTTGATAATATAACAAGGATTGAAATATGATATTGAAGCTAACTACGATTATATGTATACATCTAATTGTTTATGTAAAAAACAAATCCTGGATTTTTCAATAACCTATGATGTTGTTTTATGTTCAATATAGTCATAAAAGATGAGGGCGTTAGATATTTGGTGTTCTTGAAACCGTCTCTAGTCTACATACCTGTGATGAGAAGGTGGCGCGTGTAGCAAATTACCCACAACGCTTTTTCTTCCTTCTCTCTTCTTTATTTTCCCTCTCTTTCCCCCTTAGATTCTGCAATCTTATTTATATCAACATAAAGTAACGAATGTAACAAATGAAAAAATGTAACATGAAGGAAAAAAAAATGCACTGTGTGGATGACAATGCAATCCAGTCTGAAGCCACGTTAATTATTTAGAAGCGTCTTTTCATCCAGCTACAAATCTCGTGGTCTAGCTCTTACAAATTGACTAAATTAAAGATTGAAAGATTTCTTACTAAATTATAGATGGAAAGACGTACGTAGTGCACCTTTTCCCAATTTTACAATGTGAACGGGCCAAAAATTTATGCATGACTTAATTATACAATGAAATGAGACTTGTGACAAGTCCATGTCCCTATTAGATGCAATCCAGTCCGGAGATAAATTATATTTATTATCTTAAAGTGTTAAAAAAAACCCCCCCTCATATTTGTAAAAAACCACTTTTGTATCCAAAATACCCATACTAGTTTTAAAATCATTCTCATTAACCTCAAGGATATTTTAAGAATAAAATGAGAGTTTTGTAATATCTTGATAATTTTGGATGTAACTATAATTTCATGAGATCATGGGGTTATTTTGATAAAATATTGATACTTGAGGATCCATATATGTTTTTTATGTCGTGACGGCATAAT
>Ga0325404_1005199_pt1 | contig 13731 bp, 8 predicted proteins | sample PopdelMetagenome_18_FD_205664 | JGI IMG/M metagenome (GOLD analysis project Ga0325404, IMG submission 205664) | Populus deltoides microbial communities from Bellville, Georgia, United States - Xylem-Control-R1 | ecosystem: Host-associated > Plants > Phyllosphere > Stem > Wood/Secondary xylem... | reverse complement strand
AAGTTATCTTTGTGTCACACCTGATTTACTTGGCTCTCCGGGAATTGATGTCTTTGCATGTGGGTTACATGACCACGTGATCACAAGGGTCGCATCATTGGGCATTGAAGGAGCATGAAGGACAACCTTTAATTCATCTAATTCAGGTCTAATAAGAGCCCAATTCATGTGGAACAAGGGGCTGATGTGTCTAGCCCCATACCAACCTTGTTAGGCTTGTTTTTTATTCTAATGCTACAAGGATAGAAAGTCTGCAATTTATTCTCCTAATTAAGTAAGGAAGTTGGCCAGATCTTGTTCCTAAAGAGGGGAGGAGTATTTAATGCTTTTCCTAACCTAGGAAGGAAAGTAATTAAATCATCAACAAAGAAGGAAATTTGTTTTCTTATTTGTTCAAGTTAAACAAGAAAATCCAAGCTAATCAAGGACATCAAGGGGGCAGCAACACAAATTTTCCAAATCACATTTCTCCTGGTTTATTTGGAACTTCTTAAGGGTGACAAATCTGATTCTAGCATATTTAGGATGGTAATTTTTGGATTTTTATTATTTTCTTCTTAGTCTTTGGGTTATTATTACTTATTTGGATCAATTGTAAGTGGGCTTCATATAAGTTCACCTAAGGGGGGTCCATTAGGGTTAGTATAAATAAAGGCATAACCAAACAAGTAAAGGTTAGACAATTTAGATTAATAAAACTTCTTGTTTACCGCACTTGTTGTGTGTTGGTGAATCTCATTTTCTTGGTTCTCTAAAGAATTGAAAACGACTTATTGAAGAACAACTAGCTTCGTGTCATCCTTATACTTCTTGTTCGTGAATCAATATTCATTGGGTGGGAGTTTTTCGTTTCTGCTTGGGTACAAGTTATCTTTATGTCATACTCCTATCAAACCTGATTTACTTGGCTATCCGGTAATTGGTGTCTTTGCGTGTAGGATGCGTGACCACGTGATCATGAGGTTCGTATCAGTTCTTCCTGTCATAAACTCTATTTTTTTTGTCTTCATCTTCTTCTATTTTTTTAATTTTTGTCATGTATTCAGCAAGGGAGAGGGAATGAAGGAGGATTCTAGCTCATGGATGTGAAAAACTAAGCCAGGGTTTGGGGGTTTTAGAACAAGAAGTTGATAGGTGTAAAAGATTATTCTATGATCTTCAAGCTTCATGGGAAAAGGAGGTACAACGCCCAAAAAAAATGAAAGATGAAGCAAAGCTGCTATTGTTACCATTCACAAGTATGTACGCAAGTTATTAGTACGACGTGTTTATCTGAAATTCTTGTTAGTCACTACTTCCATACAATGTTGTTGGAGAAAGGTTTTAGCAATAAGGAAATATCAAAGGCTTAAACAAGATGATAATGAAGTCCCTACCAATCCTATTCAAGATTCGAGGTCGAATTCAGCCTTGTGATGCAATCCAAGTAAGGTCAGATTTGGATTTTAGCATAAAATTTTCTACCGTCCAGTGTTATGCTATTGAACATAACTCCAAATTCAACTGTTGGATCGAGCTAAAACTTTACCAATAGATTCCAGAGGTATTGTCTATGTTGGGGTAAAGTTTTAGGTGAATTAATGTCTTGAAAGGACTTGCGATATAGGTCAGAACAGGCTAAAAAAATTTTGTTATTTACTTCATTTTGACTTATGGACTTCCTATTTGGCAAGGATCCCTTTCCTACAAGGATGTGGGAGCTTGTTTTGGAAATTTCCTAATTCCACAAGGATTTTTAATGAGCTGCAATATAATCTTCAAGTTTGGCAAGGATTCATTAATGTTTTAAGAATTCTTTTCATATAAGTATTCCTTATTCTTCCTAGCTACACAAGGAAAAAAGTGCTGGTGGTATTTAATGACAAATTAGTTATTTTATTATTTTCTTTTATGTTTGGGCTTAATTAATACTTTGTTTTTCAGCTAGGATCCAAGGCTTGTTTGGATCGGGTTATGGGCTTTTCAGATTAGGCTTTTTAGGTCAGTTTTCAGTGGACCTTGTATAATTCCACATAAGAGGTCCATTAGGGTTAATTTTTCAAGAATTATTTAAACTTATGTAACCAAAATTTCAGGAGCCATTGATGAATATTACTTCTGAATTTTTCATTTTTAACGTGTGAGAGTGATTCTTTGATTCTTCAGTTCTTGAACGAACTGGATCCTTGTTTTGGAAATTTCCTAATTCCACAAGGATTTTTAATGAGCTGCAATATAATCTTCAAGTTTGTCAAGGATTCATTAATGTTTTAAGAATTCTTTTCATATAAGTATTCCTTATTCTTCCTAGCTACACAAGGAAAAAAGTGCTGGTGGTATTTAATGACAAATTAGTTATTTTATTATTTTCTTTTATGTTTGGGCTTAATTAATACTTTGTTTTTCAGCTAGGATCCAAGGCTTGTTTGGATCGGGTTATGGGCTTTTCAGATTAGGCTTTTTAGGTCAGTTTTCAGTGGACCTTGTATAATTCCACATAAGAGGTCCATTAGGGTTAATTTTTCAAGAATTATTTAAACTTATGTAACCAAAATTTCAGGAGCCATTGATGAATATTACTTCTGAATTTTTCATTTTTAACGTGTGAGAGTGATTCTTTGATTCTTCAGTTCTTGAACGAACTGGATCTGACTTATCAAAGATTAACTAACTTCGTGGCGTCATTCTATTTCATTCCAATAGTGTTGGTGTCTTGGGACAGGTTTTCATTATGTCATATTGCTATCAGACCAATTTCAGATTTTCGGGATCACATCTCAATCTTGATTGTGGATTGCATGACCATGTGATCACGAGGTTCGTATCACTTACAAAACTGGCCTAAACCTATACTAGTATTCCTTAACCATGATCCAAATAAGCCTTTAATCCTAGTTAAAAACAAAGTATTAATTAAGCCCAAACTAGCCTTGAGCTATAGCTGAAATAATAAAAATAAAACTCATAAGTAATTGGCATCCTCACAGCCCACTCGCGGATTCTTACGAGGAAAGATTCATCTATGATTCAGGTATGGCCAAGAACGTGAAGGTGAATGTGCTAATTCAAAACTCAGAATGGAAAACTCCTACCACCCAAGCTATTGGCTGGCACCCCATTCCTTCCAGTCCTAAGCTGGGGCAAAAGGATGAGATAGTTTGGTTGGATTCGCCAAATCACAGATTCTCGGTCAAAGTAGCTTGGGAACAACTAAGACGTCATCGTAAGATGGTTGAATGGCATGACATTGTGTGGTTCAAGAATGCTGTTCCAAGACATTCATTTCTTCTATGGATGGCTGTCCAATAGAAACTCACAACTCAAGATAAACTTCATCGGTTTGGTATACATGGTCCCAATGGATGCTCACTCTGTCTCCGCCACAATGAGGATCACAACCACTTGTTCTTTGAATGCTCCTATACTAAAGCGATCTGGTGGGATGTTTGTGACAGATGCGACATTCCAAGAATGACAAAAGGCTGGGATGAATGGATTCGATGGGCTACTGTCTCTTGGCATGGCAAGAGTTTCGTCAATTTTTCTCGTAAACTGAGTTTCGCAGCTACAGTGTATCATGTATGGCAAGAACGGAATGAAAGGATCTTTGCTGGAATGTCTAGAACTTCGAATTTGGTCTTCAATCAAATCGAATGTATCATTCGTGATAAGCTTGATTTGATGAGGAATGTCGTACCAACAAATGACAACAAAAGGATCCAACGAGCTTGGAGGGTGAATACCATAGATTCTTAATTTGTTAGTTAGCTGGTTGTATTGGTTTCCCTCACGAATCTAGTGAGGTTTCAGTTTTAGGGTCAATGGCTAGCCTGTAGCCATCTATTAATTTATGTTTCTGTTATCATTGTAAATCTGGGGTATGCCCCTTATAATGTTTGTATCTTCTTCTTTTAATACATACGTCAACTTACCAAAAAAAAAAATAAAACTCATAAGTTAAATCCCTTACACTGCTGTGAGAAGAGAAGAAGAAAATCAAACAATACAAGTCTGATTGATGCAAACATATTATTCGATAGTTTTACCCATATTTACCTAGTATTTTGCCTATGTTTTGAAGGCACTTTTGGATGTAAGATTTTAAAAGAAGTAAATTGGAGATAATTGACAAAATTGACCTCCAATTGATGTTTTGTGTAGAGCTTGAGCTCTAGAGATCAAAATGAAGTGATTCCAATGGCATATTAAAAAGCTAATATCCATACCTTTCTATAGATATATGGCAAGAAAAAAAAAAGGAGAAAGAGTATGGAAATCACAGCCTTCAAAGACAAATCTCGCATTCTACCAATGTTGGCCTTTGGCCATTCTACTTTGAATATCTTGAGCTACATAAGTCCATTAGATGCAAACTCAAATTGATTGGATTCCTGACTCGAAGACCTATCAGCCTACCAAATTTCAACAGAAAAGGACAGATATGAGAGAGATGATTTTTCTAAATGACACATGAATTATGCCAACAAACAGGTTTTGTGAAGAAATAAGTTCAAAGTACTTCTCAAAGCATCTAAACCAACATCCAAGTTTTTATTTCGGCAATTTAGCTTCTCTAAGTCAAAAATCAAAGTTTGAAGATTTTTTGCAAGACTATTTCTCTTTTTTTAGAAAAATAGTTATTGAAATACTTAAATGTAAATTGTATACTTAAGAAAGGACTATTTTGTAGAAAAGGAATTAGGGTTTCATATCAAATAAAAAGAAAGAGACAAGGGAAGGAAATGGGTGGCCATAAAAGAGAAGAAAAACACACCCTTTCCTCCACAAACCCGAAATCATGCATTCTTTTTTCTTTTTTATTAGTTGTTCAATAAACATGCAAGGGTAAACTCTTTTTCTTGGTTGCAAGGACACAGAAACCTTCGGATTTCAAGAACTGTGAGATTTATTTCCACCTTTTCTTTTCAGTTTATATGATGAATATGCTTGTTTTTCTATATTGATTTCCCATGATTGATTATTTTAATTGCTAGAGCGAAGTCTAAGTTATTATTGTAAACAATCTATTGCAAAGTTTACGTAGAGTCTCCAGTTTCACGGAAACAGTTATAATACTCAATCCAACTGTTGGATCAAGTTGAAAGTTTACGTGGAGTCTCCAGACAGTTTGTCCTACCTAGGGTTAAAATTTCACTTTAATCGGAGTTCTAAAAGGCATTAAAATACTAGTCAACAAAGGCTGCACAAATTTTGTTATTTACTTCATTTTGACTTGCGGACTTCCTATTTGGATATGATTCTTTTCCTACAAGAATGTGGTAGTATGTTTTGAAAATCTCCTAGCTCTACAAGGATCTTTATTGGGCTCCAACATAATTTCCAAGTGTGGCAAAGATTCATAAATGTTTTAGAATTCTTTTCTTACAAGGATTCTTTATTCATCCTACCTACAATAAGAAAAGAAGATATCAGAATTAATTCAACCTTCATATTCGATTCTCCTAGCTTATATAAGACTTCTAAAGGGCAACAAATCTGATTCTTTCATATTTAGAATTTTAAATTCAGATTTATTATTGTTATTATTATTTTCTTCTTAGTTTAGGGTTTATTTATATTATTTAGGTTTAATTGTAAGGGGACATCATCATATAAGTCCACATAAGGGGTCCATTAGGGTTTATTTTAGTTTTGAGTCACTATAAATAAGGGCATAACCAGATATGTAAGGGTACGTAATTTTCAGATCAATAAACTTCTTTCACCGCATTGGTTGTGTTTGTGGGATAATCGCCCTTCCTTGGTTCTCTAAAGAACTGAAAATGACTTATCAAAGAACAACTAGCTTCGTGGTATCATCTCTATACTTCTCGTTCATGAATCAATATTTGTTGGGTGAGGGTTTTTCCATTTCCAATAGTGTTGGTGCCTAGGTATAAGTTATCTTTGTGACACACTTCTATCAAACTTGATTTACATGGCTTTTCAGGAATTGGTGTCTTTGCGTGTGGGTTGCGTGACAACATGATCACGAGGTTCACATAATTGATGTATCGTTTCAATGATCGGTTTTGATTTCTGTAGGTGGACATCTACTTGAAACCAAGGTTTGTTCTCTTGATTATTTTCTGATTTATTTAATTTAGCTTGATTGTTTTACTCTGTTATAGCCTAGATAATCTCAAAATCCTCCCCAATTGCATATTGTATAACATAAAGATCTGAACTAAACCTTACTTATGGGATCGACCCCTTACTTGCTTTATACTATTTTGTTTATTTAAGTTAGGGTAATTAATTTGTGTGATGCGACATTGCATTACTTATATAAGGCTTATTTATATAGCCTGTAATATTGTCTAATAATCTTAGAAACCAATATGTCATTAAATACCACTAACCCTTTTTTTCCTTGTGTAGCTAGGATGACTAAGAAACCCTTGTAAGAAAATGATTTTGTAACATTAATGAATCCTTGCCACACACTTATAAATTATGTTGCAGTCCATTAAAGATCCTTGTAGAACTAAGAAATTCCCAAAACAAGCTACCATATCCTTATAGTTAAAGGATCCTTACCAAATAGGAAGTACACTTGTTAAAAGAAAGTAAATAACAAAATTCATACAACATGTTCTGATATATATCACAAGTCCTTCTCGAACTCCAATTCACTTGAAAGCTTACCCCAACATGGAAAAATACATCTTGAATCTTCTAGTAAAGTTTCAGCTCGATTCAAGGTTTCATTTGGAGTTATGTTCAATAGTGTAAAACTGGATGGTAGGAAATTTTATGGAAGTAGGAGACGAAAAAATTGAATTTAATTTTCATGATGCAATGAAATAATCCTTACAATAATGCTTATTTTATCACATGCTATAAACAAGTTGATTAGTGTGTGCAACAAGTTTTTAATTTTGATTGCGAGGACAGATTAAGCGTGGTTTTGAGCTATGGTTGTGGTTTTACCAAGATAGAAAAAGAGAGGCACATATGTGTTCCCCAAAACGTTCAAGAATCAGCCTTGGCTGTGCAAGCTTTGCAAACAGCCCCTTGTGTAGTCTTTGTTGATTTAGTACTTTCACAAAAAAAACTTATGCCATCTATTTTACAGGTACTCGAGTTAGAATTGAAATCTTTGCTTGATAATTTGAAGTATATATTCATTGGCGACAATAATACACTTCTTGTCATCATAGCAAAAGGTTTGACAAGTGCGCAAGAGGAAAAACTTGTGAAGTTGTTGTGCGATCACAAAACAGCCATTGGATTGACTTTAATGAGATGCAACATAGTTTCCAAGTGTGGTAAGGATTAAAAAATGTTTCAGAATTCTTTTCTTACAAGAATTCTTTATTCATCCTACATACAACAAGAATAGAAGACTTCATAATTAATTATACCTTCAAATCATATTTCCTAGTCTATTTGGGACTTCTTAAGGGTGAGAAATCCGATTCTAGCATATCTAGGATTAGTATTTTTTGGATTTTTGTTATTTTTTATTATTTTCTTCTTAGTTTAGCATTTTATTTATATTATTTGGGTTTAATTGTAAGTGGGCCTCATATAAGTCCACATAATGAGTTCATTAGGGTTTGTTTCAGTCTAGAGTAAGTATAAATAAAAGCATAACCAGACATGTAAGGGTTACACAATTTTCAGATCAATAAACTTCTTTTGCCGCACTTATTTTGTGTTGGTGGGATAACCTCCCTTTCTTAGTTCTCTAAAGAACCGAAAAAAGACTTATAGAAGAACAAATGACTTAGTGGCATCATCCTTATACTTCTCGTTCATGAATTAATATTTATTGGGTGGGGGTTTCCCTTTTTAATAGTGCTGGTGCCTCGGTACAAGTTATCTTTGTCATATTTCTATCAAACCTGATTTACTTGGCTTTTCGGGAATTGGTGTCTTTGGATGTTGGTTGCTTGACTGCGTGTTCAAGAGGTTCACATCATTTGGTATCAGAGTCTGGCTTCATTACTCAGTTATATCCTTCTAAAATTTTTGTTTCTTGTTTCCACAAAAAATTCCTTAGTGTCCAATTTCTTCTTCTCCTTGAATTTGCGGCATATAAAAAAAATTTATTTCATTTTGTTACTGTCCAAAATATATCAGTAGTATAAAAAGAACCGTTGAAAAAGATGTTTATTAGTTTTTGCCGCAGAAAACTAAACAAGGGAAAATTAGATCAAATCAACTCGGAATTAGCTCAAATGTTATACTCTGATTACTGGTGATGCGAACCTCGTGATCACGTGGTCACGTAACCCACACGTAAAGACACCAATTCCCAGAAAGCCAAGTAAATCAGGTTTGATAGGAGTGTGACATAAAGATAACTTGTACCTAAGCACCAGCACTATTGGAAACAGAAACCCCCACCCAATGAATATTGATTCGCGAATGAGAAGTATAAGGATGACGCCACGAAGACAGTTGTTCTTCGATAAGTTATTTTTCAGTTCTTTAGAGAACCAAGGAAGGGAGATTATTCCACCAACACACAATAAGTGCAGCAAAAAAGTTTATTGATCTGAAAATTACGTAACCTTACATGTGTGGTTATGCCTTTATTTATATTGACTCTAGACTTAAAGAAACCCTAATGGACCCCCCTTAGGTGGACTTGTATTAAGCCCACTTACAATTGACCCAAATAAGTAATAATAACCCAAAGACTAAGAAGAAAATAATAAAAATCCAAAAATTACCATCCTAAATATGCTAGAATTAGATTTGTCACCATTAAGAAGTTCCAAATAGACTAGGAAATGTGATCTGAAGGTAGAATTTATTCTGAAGTCTTCTTTCCTTTTTGTAGCTAGGATGCATAAGGAATCCTTGTAAGAAAAGGATTCTGAAATAATTATGAATTCTTGCCACACTTGGAAACTATGTTGCAACCCATTAAAGATCTTTGTAGAATTAGTAGATTTCCGAACTAAGCTGCCACATCCTTTTAGGAAAAGAATCCTAGCCAAACAGGAAGTCCACAGGTCAAAAGAAAGTATATAACAAAATCGTACAGCCTCTGTTGACCCGTATTAAGATGCCTTCATGAGCTCTGCTTAACCTGAAATTTTAACCCAACATAGTACAAAATGTCAGGAGACTTCATGTAAAATGTCAGCTCGATCCAACGGTCGGATTGTGAATTATGACTGTTACTGTAAAAATGGATAGTTGCACATTTTACGTCAGAATCCGAATTCAACCTTTCCTGGATCATATCAACTAGAGTCTAAAGTGCACAACATATGCATTTTGGGTTCGATTGGATATCGTTTGCTTTGGTTTTCAATTCCAGGTCTAATTAGGTATGATTCATAATGTTTTTGCGTCAGTATATCAAACCTTATCGTAAATTGCTCAAATTTTATATTCTGTCTATTTGAGTTAAAATCTCACTATATCTGCAATTTTAGCTCATTTAGACATCATTTACTATAGGTTCCAGATTCAGATTTAACTTTTCGTAAACGGGTATGTTTTGTGTCAATTTTTGAAATTCCCTTTGTTTATGTTGTTTTCAATTCTTGAAGTATATTTTCAACACCTCGAACATATTTGGGTCTTGTTTCATCATTTTGCATACTTTTTTCTGTTTTCTATTCATGTATTTAGTTTCGTTCATATTTCGGATAGATTCACTTGCTACTCGCGAGACTATCATCATAGTTTTTTTTTGCTTGTTTTTTGGGTTTTATTGCTTCTTGAGTCTTATATACATCTATTTGGATTGCGTTGCTAAGTTGGTTCTATTTGGTATGATTTCAATTACGTAATAACCGAATGAAGGTGAGATGAGGGGAGAAACCTAAGTTTGAGTGAAACACGAGTGACGTGAGGATATTTTTATATTACTAACCAATTTTTCAGGTATCATCATGTTAGATCAAAACAACACACCACCCCTTCCCGAGGGTGAACTTAAGTACCAAATGCAAGTCATGACGAAGATGATGGAAAGAATGAATTTCATGATGAGGAACGTGTGTGACAGACTTGAGAAGGTGGGGGAATGTGGTAACATGGCTGGAACATGTACTCAAGACGTGAGAAAGGTTAGGGTTGAACTGAAATCAAACAATTGCAGTAGGGCCGAAAGGCCAAGGTGGGCGGGCAGATTATGAGGATTTTAAAGGGGACGTTGATGATATTGTGATGGTGGTTTTGAGAATGAGACCATATGATACGATTATGGTAAGTTCAAATTCGGATTTTGATGTAAAATATGCAACTATGTAGTTTTATGACAACAATCATAATTCTTAATCTGACCGTTGGATCAGGCGGAAATTTACGTGGAGTCTCCTGACATGTTGTCCTACCTTGGGTTAAAATTTCAAGTCAATCGGATATCAGAAAGGCACCGCAATACTGGTCAACAGAGGCTATACGAATTTTGTTATTTATTTTCTTTTGACTTATGGACTAATATTTGGCTAGGATTCTTTTCCTAAAAAGATGTGGCAGCTTGTTATGTGGACTAGCCCAGAAACACTACCAAGGACCCATTACATGTTCCAAATGGTCCAATGACTTGGTCCAAGATAAAGGCATTAAATGCAATGTTTTGAAGGTTGCAACCAAGTCAGAAATGAAAGGTCCATTGGAGTATCAAGAGGAGACCCTAGTACATCTTATTCATGTGCAAGAGGGGTCCAACACAACCTTATTTAGGCCATGAGGTGAGGACAACGAAGGAAAGAAAAGAATCCTACTACAACTTGAAAACAACATGGATGGCTACCTTTTCCTTTTGTTTCTAGGATTAAGGGGCTGCATGGAAGGCTATAAATAATCATTGAATCAGTTATGTAATCTTCCTTCTCTTCTTCTCATGGCAGAACATGAATTTAATATTAGGGGCTTTATTTTATTTTGTTAGCTCCAACCTAAGGCTTGTTTGGGCTTAATTAATACTTTGTTTTTAGCTAGGATCCAAGGCTTGTTTGGATTAAGTTATGGGACTTTCAATTTAGGGTTTTGGGTCAGTTTTGAGTGGACCTCATATATGTCCACATAAGGGGTCCATTAAGGTTAATTTTTCAAGAACTATTTAAACTCATGTAACCAAAATTTCAGCAGCCTTATCGAAGATTAACTGGCTTCGTGTGAGAGTGATTCTTGCATTGTTTAGTTCTTTAACGAATTGAATCTGACTATTACTTCTGATTTTTTCAATTTTAACATGTGAAAGTGATTCTTGCATTCTTTAGTTCTTTAACGAACTGAATCTGACTTATCAAAAATTAACTGGCTTCATGGCGTCATTCTACTCTTTCCAATAATGTTGGTGCCTTGGAATAGGTTTTTATTGTGCCACACTCCTATCAGATCTATTTCGGCTTTCCAAGATCAAATCTCAATCTTGTTTGTGGGTTGCGTGACCACGTTATCACGAGGTTCGCATCACTTGTTTTGGGAATCTCCTAGTTCTACAAAGATCTTTAATGGGTTGCAACATAGCTTCCAAGTATGGCAAGGACTCATAAATGTTTTATAATCCTTTCCTTACAAGGATTCCTTATTCATCTTAGTTACAACAAGGAAAATATACTTCAGAATAAATTCTACCTTCATATCAGATTTCCTATCTATTTGGGACTTCTTAATGGTGACAAATTTGATTCTAGCATATTTAGGATAATAATTTTCAAATTTTAATTATTTTCTTCTTAGTCTTTAGGTTATTTAGGTCAATTGTAAGTGGGCCTCATATAAGTCCACCTAAGGGGGGTCCATTAGGGTTTATTTAAGTCTAGAGTTAGTATAAATAAAGGCATAACCAGATATGTAAGGTTGACAATTCAGATTAATAAAAAATTTTGTTTGCCGCACTTTGCATGTGAGTTGGTGAGATACTCTCCTTTTCTTGGTTCTATAAAGAACTGAAAAATAACTTATCAAAGAACAACTCACTTCATGGAGTCATGCTTATACTTCTCGTTCACGAATTAATATTTGTTGGGTGGGGGTTTTCCGTTTCCAGTAGTGCTGGTGCCTAGGTACAAGTTATCTTTGTGTCACACTCCTATCAAACCTGATTTACTTGGCTTTCCGGAAATTGGTGTCTTTGCGTGTGAGTTGCATTACCATGTGATCATGAGCCAAAAAAAAATTCAATAGTGTCCAATTTCTTCTTCTCCTTGATTTTGTAGCATATCAAACCTGATTTACTTGGCTTTCCGGGAATCGACGTCTTTGTGTGTGAGTTATATAACCACATGATCATAAGGTTCACATCTCATATGCCATCGGGAAGGTTTTAGGCAGCCTAGAAACCGAAGGGATTTTGGGAATAGAATTAGGGGCCAATTCGGCCAAAGGTCCTGATACTTTTATGAGTAGGAGAGAAAGGTGGATTGGATTTTTTATTCTCATAGCTATTAGGAGGCAAAGAAGTTGGAAGATGATATAGATTAAATGAGGCAAAAAATTAATGGGGTTGATCGGATGAGATTCAATACAAGTAAGGAAGAGAAACTGAGGTTACCACTTTCAAATATTTATGATCGTAATGCTTTTATGATGTTAGATAAAGAGCGCAAGGCTAAACGACTTGCAAAGGTTTATAAAGAAACAAAAAAAAAAGAACGTGAAGAATGTCTTTATTTGAAATAAAAGAGAGCTTTAATTCAACGCCAAAGGGATAAAAAATAAAAAAAGGGCAGCAGTGGTTATCATTCAAAAATATACATGCAAGTGGATGGTAAGATGTCTTTATTTGAAAATATTATCGGTTACTACATTTATACAATGTCGTTATAGGCATTTGCGTGCAAGAAAAGAACTCCAATGGATGAGATAAGAGGCTAAGGAATTGTCCATCAAACCTATTGGTGATTAAAAGATAAATCATCTTGAAGATAGAGGGAATGATACAATGCGGGCAATGAAAAACCAATTAAATTCGGATTTTCACGTAAAATGCACAACTATCCAGTTTCACGAAAATAGTTATAATTTCCAATCCGACTGTTGGATCGGGATGAAAATTTACAAGGAGTCTCCAGATGGGTTTTCCTACCTTGAGTTAAAATTCCAGGTCCATCGAATTTCGGGAAGGCATCGCAATACTAGTCAACAAAGGTTGTACGAATTTTGTTATTTACGATCCACAAAAGGTCAAATTCGGATTTTAACGTAAAATATGCAATTATCCAATTTTAAGGTAATAGTCATAATTATCAATCCGACCGTTGGATGGAGTTGAAATGTTACGTGAAGTCTCCTGACATGTTGTCCTACCTTGGGTTAAAAGTTCAGGTCAATCGAAGTTTGGGAAAGCATCTCAATACGGGTCAATTGAGGCTGTATGAATTTTGTTATGTACTTTTCTTTAACCTGTGAGCTTCCTGTTTGGCTAGGATTCTTTTTCTAAAAGGATGTGGTAGCTTATTTTGGAAATCTACTAATTCTACAAAGATCTTTAATGGTCTGCAACATAATTTCCAAGTGTGGCAAGGATTCATAATTATTTTAGAATCTTTTTATTACAAGGATTCCTTATTCATCCTAGCTACAAAAAGGAAAGAAGACTTTAGAATAAATTCTACCTTCAAACCAGATTTCCTAATCTATTTTGGACTTCTTAATGGTGACAAATATGATTCTAGCATATTTAGGATGGTAATTTTTGAATTTTTATTATTTTCTCCTCAGTCTTGGGGTTATTATTACTTATTTGGGTCATTTGTAAGTGGGCTTAATACAAGTCCACCTAAGGGGGGTCCATTAGGGTTTATTTAAGTCTAGAGTTAGTATAAATAAAGG
>Ga0325404_1005186_pt1 | contig 13752 bp, 14 predicted proteins | sample PopdelMetagenome_18_FD_205664 | JGI IMG/M metagenome (GOLD analysis project Ga0325404, IMG submission 205664) | Populus deltoides microbial communities from Bellville, Georgia, United States - Xylem-Control-R1 | ecosystem: Host-associated > Plants > Phyllosphere > Stem > Wood/Secondary xylem... | reverse complement strand
CATGATCACTTTAGGCATCAAGCAATCATTACTCATTGAAAAAACAATTTCAAAAGAAAAAGGAATAAATATATGTATAAAGTATTGAGCTATATATTGTAAAGGTGTTTGTAAACTCACCAGCGAGCAAGTCAGCAAGGCTTCCCATGGGGAAATAATCAGAGACAACAAACTTGATCCTCTTTGTGTATAGGTAAGCAATGACAGGGACAAGATATTCACACCTCTTGCTCACCTGAGCTAACCTCTCGATTCTCTTACCAAACTCACGCCTCCTAACACGCAATGCCCTAAACCTCTTCAGTGCATAAACTTTGCCTCGTAACAAAACCACCTTTTCAGTCATCCCTAAAGGGCTCTCTCCCATGACACCAACAGAAGCCCTTAATGTCTCCCTTAAGCTCAGGCGGGACACACTTTCTCCACAAAAAAACAAAGGCCGATCATCCATGAACCCTACTAGGCAATCTTCAGAATCTGGCATCGACGTCCCTGATTTGCTTTCATTATCTCCGTGTTTAGGGCTCTTTTTGGGCTTGGTAAAGGCTCTCGATAACATTCTTTTGGGACTTCGAGGGGTTTGTGAAGAAAATGTGTGGTTTTCTTTGGTTTAAGCTGGTTTCTCTTCCGACTAGTTTGACAATAATATTGGTTATTTTTTATAGAAAATATCGAGTCTCGGGTGCTGGCACTTTGTTTTATTTTTATGGTCCAAAAATTGAATCTTGAGGAAAATTCTCCAATCAATAAGTTTTGATTCGTAAACCGGCTTTGGGGAGAACATTATATAATCTTGTCACTAATATTTTGATTGGCTCTGATGGCTTTGGGGACGTCTTTATAATTTGTTTGGTGTGGACTTGTATCGAGTGCAACTAGATCCACGGAGTCTTTTCCTATCACTGAATTCATCACGGCTGGAAATTAAAAAAGTATTTGCACGACCGTCCGATCTGAGAGTGGAAGGGCCAAAGAGCAGCTAGGATTCGAGGAGGATCGGATCAGCTGGGTGTTTCTGAGAAGCTTGACACGTAAAGGAACCACGGGCAAAACAGGACACGCTCAGATCCCAGTAATTGGGCTTTCCAGAACTTTTTTAGAAGGCCCAAGCCTGGTCACACACTTTTTTTAATTGGAAAATGACCAACTTTCCTTCTTCTTTTTTTCCTAGTTTGGCCCAGCTAATCCATTAGGATTTACGGCCCAGCTAAATTTAGGGATTTAAAAAAAAATGATGATGATTATAATGATTCTCCCTCTTTAAAAAATAATTATTTTGATCTAGACTTGAGGATCTGATCGAGTAATTAGAGACGTTTTAAAATTTTAAAATTTAAATTCTAGAGTCAATAAGTGAATGAATTTTTTTTTATTATTTTTAAACGCGTAGGCTAACAAGGAAGCATACTCTTAAGATCGTTTGAGAAAGGAAATTGATTTTAATTAATATATAAATTGATCTGAAAATAAGGGAGACATTTTAATTAATAATTAAACGAAACGAGGATCTTGACCATGAAGTATGAACAATATAATTATATGAAAGATAGTTTCCAACTTTACACGCAACCCATTATGCCAGGTGGACTTTATTGAAAAGAGACCACCTTAACGCGTTCCTTTTTAATTCCGGAATGACGTCAGTTTGCACGCCTTTATTATAAGCCCCACGCTCTGCTTGGACCTTGTTGGATGCTGATCCTATTTCTCCTTTTCAGGTACAGTGCTAGTTTGATTTTACACATTTTAATAGTGTTTTTTCTTAAAAATTAATTTAATTTTTTTTAATTATTTTAATTTGCTAATATCAAAAATAATTTTTTAAAAATAAAAAAAAATTATTTTGATTTATTTCAAAAATTATTCTTTAAAAAATATAAATACTTTAAAAAACATTTAATATCACAATACCAAACTAGCCCACAATCTTACACATTCAAGAGTTACTCAAAGTTGGAGCTACCGATCATAAGCATGATTTAAAAAAAAATAAGATAGTTTAGTAAAAAATTTAAAAAAATAATACAAGTTAAAAAAATATTTAAAAAATAACATAGCTTGAATACAATCATGTTTTTTAATATTATTTTTATACACGATGATTATTCTCAATAAACGTGATTTAGTCATATATGAAAATGTATTAAGATTCAAAATTTAATGATCGAGAAAGAGAAAAGAGATGGGATGATGTTATAGAAAAGAAAAATTAGCAAGGAAAAAAAGAACAAGTTATCCTGAACATACCAAGACTTTGTTTGTATACACACGATACCATTACAAAGTTCTCAATAAAATGATTTTAACTTCGAACAAAATCTCTAAGCAATTATAACTTTGTTTAGTGGTGTTTAAAAGTTTGGTTAGAATCGTCTTGTTGATATATTTGTAATGGTAACAAGTGTGTCAGAAATAGAGCACCGATGTTTTCCTAGCGACACATTCTTTTTTTTTTCATTCTTTTTAAATTTTTTATCTTTTATGTCGAATTGATTTATTATTTTTTTTTTAGTCATCGAATTTTAAATCTCATTTCTTAACCATTAAATTTTTATAAAATTCTGGTTTGATTTTTATCATTTGAATAAAGCATGAATTTTAAAACAACCAATACTATGATATTTTGCAAATACTTTTTTAGAACTACGTAGAATGGTAAAAAAAACGTTGCCCATTGGTTGTATGGTAACGGTAGATATACGGCACAGCACCTCTCAAAATCAATGGCATGAATGTAATTAGCTGACCAAACCCACCCTGGATGAGAGCAGACCCTCTGGTCAACGCACAACAAATTTCTCGGACACGCAAACTGTATCCCAATCATTCTACTCTTACCGTTCTCAACAAAATAAAGAAGTAATACGCTGCTTCCCTTGGCACCAGCCCCTTGATCAATTCAACACACAAATCCGATCGACAAGCGAATCCTTTCTTTCTCCATTCCCACTGGTCGGCATACTGTCTTGCCCGCTGCCCGCCTTTTTCCCTCCTTTCCCGCTAGCCCCCCTCTCTCTATATAAATCTCCACACATTGACCATAACCTTTTAATCTCAACATGTTCGTCAAACTCACCGTCACCGTTCTTTTCTTTCTATACGCCGTCGCTTATTCTCGTACTCCGTCAGATCTACCAGATGGGGACTTCACTCTACCCGAATTACCAAGATCCGATCCGAAAGCCACACCTGTTCTCTTCCTCCCAAGCCAGAAACCCGAAACTAGTGAGCCCGCAACTGAAATAAAGTATCCAGCTGATGTAGAAATCGAGGAGCAAAAGGACCCAGGATCGTCATCAACGGAGGTGAAGACGGAATCGATTGAGACAGCGGTGCCGCTAACAGTCGTGACTTTCCGTCCAACAAACCTTCACTTCTTGCCTCGACGCCCGTTACTCCCAGTACGCCATCGTCACGGATGCCGTCATGGCCACAATATGATGAAGCCGCGTTTCTACGGTAATGATATGGTTGTATCCGGTGAGAAGGATGATGGTTTTGAACTTGGTGATCATCAGGCGACACGTGGCGTTGTTAGGCAGATTCCTGCTAGGTGGACCAGGTTTCACCATGGGGGTCAGAGGTTTTCTTTCTATGATGACGTGGCAAATGGAGAGGAGAGGGAGTGGGGCCACAAGAAGCATCCCAAGCACCACCATGAGCACGATCAGGAGCACGAGCACGAGCACGAGCACGATCACGAGCACGAGCACGAGCACGATCACGAACACGAGCACGATCACGATCACGAGGAGCATGGGCATGGGCATGGGCATGGGCATGAGGGGCATGAGGGGCATGGGCATGGGCATGATCATGGGCATGGGCATGAATGGGGATTGTTCAAGGGGATTCGCAAGTTTTTGAAGCATAATTTTTGAGGAGATTTGGAAGGTATTAATATTATTATAAATATATTATGGGGGTGTTTAAGTATGTGTTTTGTTTTGTTTTCTGTTGTGGTTAAGTAATGTAAATAACTTCGGCATCCTATGAGATGTATCGTAGAATACATGTTTTAGTTTTAGTAGAAACTTAAAATAATGCTGCTGCTGCTACGGCGGCGATGTTGCAGCAATTGATATATGAATTTTACTATATTTTGTGCTCAACCCACCGCATATTTTTTTAGCCAATTAGACTCTACCCTTCTAATTGATCATAGCGCAAACGTTGAGAGAGATGTTCTTGTGCTGAAAAAATGTGTGCCCGTAAATCTTCTGATAGCTTTCAGCATTTTACGGGTTTCGTGTGCTGGAATTGATAAATACCGAAACTTGATAGAAGATGATGTATGTATAGCATGAGGAGAATATCTTAGCCATAGATGAAGCCTAAGGACTCATTAAGATAAAGAGAGAGTGGTGTTTTAGAAATACCCTGTAAGCAATATCAACGTAGAAATAAAGGCATTTTGAATAACAACTTGTGAGTTTTATTGCATCACATTAAGAAAAACGAAAGAAATACACGAGAATCTCAAAAGTGATCGGAACAGGAACCAGTTTGATGAGGGCTGGTCAGTTCAGAACAAGGCCATGGGCTCACCAGGAGGGCAGATCCGCTTACATCGGAGCATTTCCAAGGAGAGGATCGGGGCCCTGGTACACCATGAAGGTTGATGTTAGAGAGACAAATCCCCGTGAAAGGGGAGTTCTTCAAGCCCTGTATTGAACCCGGCTGCTGAACGTTCTCACCCCATATGCTTTTAAGGGTGATGCCATAAACAACTGGTAGAGCATTAGGGTTGAAACTTTCATCTGGGTGGTCACCAACATCTCCTGCTATCTTTATACCCTTTCGAACATTTTCCATGTACACATCAGTGACTGTGATGTTTTTAATGAACCCTCCCCTTCCAATGTTTGTTTTGATATGTATGCCAACTCCCATATTGTAGAGGTTTATGTTTTCAACCAGGACATTCTTCACTCCGCCTGAGGTTTCACTTCCCACTGCTATTCCAGAGAATGGGGATGATCCTGTTATCCTCCGGATAGTGATGTCGGAGCTTGGGCGACCATAAGCGATTCCGTATTCATCCCATCCGCTTTTTACAGCTACAAGATCATCTCCAGTGGAAATGTATGAATCTTCTATGCAGACGTTAGAGCTTGAATCTGCGTTGAATTATTGATGAATTGTAAGAATAAAGTTCAGGAGATACGTTCATCATTCCATTCCTTACACTAACCAATTTGTGTAACTTGTAGCTCAATATTAAAACAGGTACATGTACATATCTCCCCGAAGCAAAAGTGACGGTAAACTTAGATGCTACGTGCGTAAAACATCAACCAGCAGCATGACAAATTACATTGCAATAATAATAATTAATAGATCGTAGAATGTACCTGGATCAATTCCATCGGTATTGGGAGAATCCAGGGGAGCCAAGATGGTAACATATCGAATAACAACGTTACTGCAAAGAACAAAGAAATATCATATAAATTAACTTGTGAGCCCCAAAAAATCAGCTGCATCAGGTTAACAGCAGCCAGTACTAAAATTATCTATTCAATTCATCATTCAAGTTTATTTTTGACAAAATGACATCTATGAGAGTGCTCCCACCAATTTCTTCTCTACAGCCACATACTGATTCCCAACCACCTAAACACTTGCTCGTCACGAGCTCTAGAGAAACTTGGATACCACAGAAAAGAAGAAAATCTGCTTCGGTAATAATCAAATTGAATATGGACTTAAAAGCCAAAAACCAAAAGTTTTACATCAAATACATGGATAGAGCTTCAGCTACTGAAGATGATTAGTAGGACCATCTGGATATCGACAAGACTTGTAATAGTAATTATTAACTGTCCAGGATGACCAAAGATTCAGAATGAGCGCATCAGTTGTACATGATTGTATCTTGTCTTTAAAATTTTTAGATATTACTTTGGAAATGATTAAAGAGTTAAAGCTGATGTCAATCTACAATGAGGGCATTGCCAGCACAGTCAACTCCTTCAACATCAAAGAGAGAGAACTATAAATGTAAAAACCTATCTTCGATTATTACCGTGAATAAACAGGGTGAATGTTCCAAAAGGGAGAATTGCGGAAAATCACGTTGGAAATGATTATGCCTCTTGAATTTACAAATTCAACGAGATTAGGTCTTGTAAAAAGAAGAGTTCTCTGCCTCCACATGTTCCACCAGACATCTCCTTGGCCATCAATTGTCCCATTCTCACCTAAAAGACAGCAGCTTTTTGAGCATCACACATATAATACAAAACACAATGTCATCAGGTATTAAGACAGGAAAATCTAAGTAAGCCCCGTGTATTATTCTCATCTCAAAACCAAGCGATTTAAGGTCATCATGCCGATTACATACATATAAGTTTAGAATTCTAAAGAAGAGAGCAGCACCAAAAACAATTGAAGCTGATATGCCAACCAAATCCCTCAAAGGGTAATACATCTTCTACTCAAGCTTTTCAACTTCAAACTTAAAACAAGATTGCAATATATCCATGAATTTGAAACAACAATAGAATACCCAGATTATTTAAACCTCACTGGAGCAATTTAAAATAAAACTGAACCTAAATATCTCACCGAAAATCCATGAATCAAAATGCAATCTACGATGCTTAAATTACAAAGGAGGCATCTACTAGACGCTACGGTTGAAACCAACCTGTGATGATGACATCTTGAAGTCCATCTCCATGAATAAAGCTCATATACCTTCCGCCAAGGCGCTCTCTCCCTCTTCCATAAGATGGCAGAGGAGCAATTAAGGGCCAGTTCCCGGTATCCTGAAGCAACAGGCAAGATAAAAAAAAAGACCAGATTCTCATCCCAAATCCCATAAGCACAAGCTATCTAATATTATAATCATTTTTATTTTATTTTTAATCAAAACCACTATGGTTACAAACCAAAAGGAAAAGACTAGCAGCACTAAAGTTTTCTCCCATATGTTCATAAGGAATGCATTCAAGTTCTACAGTTCATTATAACTTTCTAGTATAAGAATTGAGTTCCATTTATATGATTAGTTCCCGTGCATCAAACAAACACACTACTAAAAAGCCATTACGAAATATTTGGGATCGGACAGCATAGAGCCACCATTGCCGTCGGCAGGAAAAAATGTGATGCAGTCATAGCTTATGGCGGTTTATGACCTACGAGCACTTATCAATTCTTTGCAATCCTTTATCTTTAAAAAAGAAAAGGAAAAAATGTCACCTTGTTGTTAACTATAAATTACTGGACATCACTTTGGATTAGTTGTGACATTATTTACCAAGATGAGGCCTCGAGGGTGACTTTATTGTTTGCTACAAACAGCGTCACGATCATTTTTAACAATTAACTCCATCCACAACCATTCTGTGGTTATGGAGCTAACAACATCTAAGCATAGAAAAAGCCATGACATGACTTGCCAGCTATTTGGCTGCCCCCAATGATTCCATCCATCGTAGTTGTTTAACACATATAAATGTAAGCACATGCAACCCATACACAAAACTAGACCCACTATTTTCTTTTCTCTATCCACAGCTGGACGCGCAACAGCTTATGCTAATCCCTTCACTTTGCTCTTCAAAATCTAATTGCTCATTCAGAATCAACCCCACCTCCGCACTCAAGTAATAACGACGATCATGATGATAATAATAGTAATAAAGCCACCATTAATCGACAGCTTAATCATGTAGAAATTAGTTCATGAGAAATAATTGTGGCACAAATTTCGTGCAACGAATTCATGGCTACCCTTGGATCTGGATGGTCCCGCTAGATCAATGGTGGCCATGAATTCGTGTCACAATCATTGCATGCACGATTCTTACTCCCACATCTAATTCACCAATACTAATTAATAATCACATCCCTTCAATAATCACTCAATGTACGTTAACGACATTCATATACTGTGAGTGGTCACACAAAGTAAGCCACACATAACCTGATCCATGTGAATTAAACTAATGACATTAAACCAGAGTCAAATTGAAAATGATAGTAATTTTTTTTAATTTGGCAAAAACATGATATCTACCATCAAATATCAATTGCATGAAAGACAAGACTCCTAGAGTAACTATGCCCAATTAGCATCAATTATGAGAAATAGGTAAAGACCAATTAAACAAGACTAAAACGCGATCTAATCAAAGATTAATTACCTGGGTTGCTTTAATAACAGCACCTCTAGCCAAGTAAAGAGTCATATGGCTAGTAAGATTAAAGCTTTCTGTTAAATACACCCCGGGAGGAATATAAAGCAAGGTGCCGCCTCTTCTTCTCAAATGCTGAATCCTATAAACTGCCTCTCTAAATGCCTTTGTATTGAGTGTCTTGCCATCACCGACACCACCAAAATCAGCTATGGATATCTTGTCATTCCGGAGCCTCATCGGTACTATTCCCGAGCAGGTTACCACTTCCCCAACTGTAATACAACTTAAAAAAGATACCGAAACGGTAAAAACAAGAAGAAAAGAAACCAAGAAGCTTGGCATTTTCGTGAAGTTTAGTGAGAACGCAAAGAGAGGGTACAAAGGGAAAGATACAAAGATGGGTTTTTTGGGATTTTTGTTTACTGGGTTTGGTTGACAGATCTGGAAATGAAACAAAGAGAAAGGAACAGAGAAGGAATGTTAATGGAGATTAAAGAAATAGAGGGGGGGCACTGTAAAGTAAAGTACTTAGTAGAGCACGAGAGAGAGGGTGTTATTTAATGAGGAAAAAGTGGCATGAAAGGAGGAGTTTGTCTAGGAGTGATTGTCTTCTTCTTCAACAGGAAAATGGAGAGAGAGTCAGCGTGGAGGAGAGGCAGCAGGTGGGTTCATAAAGGAGACGCATCGCTGGACATGGCGAGCCGTTTAGGAAGAGACAGGATTCGTAACATTTATTAATCTATTTACCGTTATTTATGGAATATCTAAGACTGTGGACATTATTTTGTGTTCTTGTCTATTGCTATACACTCTTATTTTCTGAATTTAATTTGCCCTTCCAGCGAGTCTCTCCGGAAATCAGCTAGACTCACAAAAAAAAAAAAAAAAAAGATATTGGATAGTTCATCTTACTTAGCCGCGTCCCAACCCAGGCATGCGTCCCTTGGTTCCAGTGGTTCGAGGCCTGGGCCTAGTTCTTTTCCTTCTTTATTTTTCTACCTTTTCCAATATAAATATAGTTTTCCTTTCTTATATATTTTAATTATAAAATGTTATTCATCATTCAATCAGATTAGAATTGAATAAAAATTAAAAAATTAAGAGCATGTTAATTATTATAGTAGTTGTTGCTTTTCAAAATATTTTTTTATTTAGAAATGCATTGAAATAAATTTTTTTAAAAAAAATATTATTTGTTTTACATCAGCACATCAAAATAATCTAAAATCACAAAATATAATAATTTGAAGCAAATAAAAAATTAATTTTTTTTTCAAAAACGCTTTTGAAACGTAAAAACAAACCAACTCTAAAGTAAATTATAAACTTTTCCTAATATATGCAATAAAAAATGAGTTAATCAAGGTAGAATATATAGTATTTTATAAAAAGTTACATTAAAAATAAAAATAACTAATAAATAAACAACCTACTGAATGAATAATGTTTTTCAAAATTCAAATAATAAAATTAAAATAATTAGGAAAATAGTAATTTCTTCTTAATGAATAATGAATATCACTACTAAAAAATTATTAAATAAGTAAAATACACAAAATAATGAAATGAGAAAACAAATATCTAGTGTGCTGTATAATGACAAAATAATACAGATAAAAGAAACTTCTTAATATTTTATATTCGTGATAATCTAATTTTATTTTAAGAGCATTAATTTTATTTTATTTGAATTAAAAACTACCATAAAAATGTTATATTGTTAACTTGAAGGTAAAAAAAAAATCTTTACATTAAGTTTATGATAAAATTTTAATTTATAACACCAAAAAAAAAAACCTTTTATATTGCTAAATAATACTTGTATATAAACATAAAAGGGGGCTTCACATCACCTTGGCTTGATAGTTACAGTCGTCAAGCTTCACTTCCTGTGCTTTTGTAGTTTTGCGGTCACCTAACTTTTCTTTTACTGACTTTTTTCCGTTCCCTAAATTTCTTTATCCAGTTTTGCACCTTTATAGCTTTATATAAAGCTCGGGTGAGTGGGGAGCCAAGGTTTATGCTTTGACAAAAGACCAGAGGCCCGTAGGCTCACCAGTCACACAGATTTCTATCCTTGTTGAGCCTTGCTCAGCAAAACTCATGCCATATGGCTCTGGACTCTGGTCCTACAAGCGCATATCCTAAAGCTTAAACCTTATCAACTTATCTCATTTGGAAAGAATGTCATCATGCTTTGGACACTAGAAGCAACTTGTGTAAAAAGCAGCACTGTATGGATCAACCATGCCAAATTCGCAGACCAGAACCTGCAACTCCTGCGCACCTAGTCTTAAATCATGCACTTGCACTAAGGACTAGAACAGGATATGAACTTTATCACTCTGGGATTTGTAGGCTGTGCATGGTCAGTAACTGCAACAGGTTGAGTGGAGATCCACATTTGAGTGTGAGACAAAGAAGCATTAAGCAATCAAGCCAGAAACGGGGCTAAAGGAAGTTTGATCAAAAGACAAATAATCTAATATTCAGTTGTCATAATGCATGCATATTTACAATCAGATATGAATACGTACCACATTATTAAAGCATTGAACAAGAACAAAGGAGGACAATCTAACATGTTGGTTTGTTTACGAATCCTATAAAGGCAGTAGATGAGCAATGGGATTGAACATAAGCGTAAAGAAAAGAACAGTGACTTTGCCTCTTGGATGCCAAGCTCTCCATTCTTCAGACAATGAAAACCTTCATTTCCACCCACGTTATCAGAACCTCTACACTAGGAACCTGCCCTGCATACTTACATTCTGTCAATGGGTTCTGTCCGGTCTTGCACCGCCAAACGCTCTGACACATCAGCCAGTGACTTCAGGTTGCACTTGATCAGGGCCTCAACAAAGTAACATGTTTCATCCTTGGTATTTCCATCAGGCACATCCACAATAAATGACTCGATCACCAATGTACCAGGTCTCCCATCAATGACCTCTGGATGAACAGTAACAGTGGACAAATAGTTCTGTAAAATAGCATATTATATAGTTAGTTATTAAGCAAAATTCAACTTAGCAGTTGTGCTCCATTGTTGCCTCCTAAGAATAAAATCTTCTGTGACGATAAGCCAGCATACAAACTACCATGTATCATACAAATTGAACAAACTAGTATCTAACAAAAATCAATGACTGTCAATCAATCGAATTGTATATAAATCTTGTTTACGATGACATCAGATTTTAGAAGCTTTTGAATTCTCATATAGTAACATCTTAACCTGAAAAATTCGAGCAGAGAGCTCCAATGGCACAATAAAATCAGATTCTAACATAAAGTCAATTAACCCAAATTACTTGAAGAAATATATCCAGCCAGATTGTGATGCAAGTTTTAAATTTTAATTTGCCATTTGGCAAACTACGCTATAGAAAATAGCTCTACATTTCAGAGCAAAAACTGCATCAGCATCTACAAAGACCGTATTAGGACATTTTAGGCAAAATTGTATTAACATCAAGGTAGACCAATCACATCAGCATAAAAAATGTTTCTGCCATGCTACCCAAATTCTAACATTGCAGACAAGCTTAGATGCCCAAAGTTCACATCCTAACAACCAGTCTAATCTCATCAGATTCATCTGGGATTTAGACACCCACCAAAACACGTGTGATTACATCAATAACCAAACCTTTCATGACTAAAAATTTCTTAAAACAATCCAATTCATGACTATGCAAAACAGTTAAATGAACATAGAAAAATGTACCTTAAGTCTATGATCTCCACCAACAATCTTCATACTAAAAATGTGCTCCTCATCGTCTAATAGCTCCAATCGTTCAGTACTAGTCGTAGCTGGAAGTCCGGACTTAACATTCACCTCTCTAACACTTCCAATCTGAAGGTCTCCCTGCACAACACACCTGCTTACAAATGGCTTATACTTCTGTGGTTGATCAAATCTCCTCACCAGAGACCACACCTGATCATGCAAACACCACTAATCATTGACACAAGCATAAAAGAGGATCAAAATCAAATCATTTCCATATTCGTCACAACAATCAAATATTTGAAACTATATATAAAAGGCAGTAATGCCGTTTCTACCCATCATTACACACGATTTAACTTTTTAAACAATCAAAGCAAAAGGAGTAAATATTCTTTCTAGCTTCGGAAGAAATACATTAAACGCCCAATTTTGCATATTTTAGCACAAATCTTGAGCCTTTAAAGTAAATAAAAATGCAGACAGGTAATGACCCCATTCTTATGGATCCACAAACTCAACCAATTTCAATCGTAGCTGCAAATTTTGAAAATATATCACTTCAAAATACTTGCTACAATTTTTTTGTTTTTTGTTTTTAAGAAAAAACAAAACCATTTATCTTCAACCAAAAATTCTTCAAAATATGCCCAAAAACTAAAACCACAGATAAACCCAACGAACAATAAAATCAACCTTAAATGCTCTCGGATCTAAAAAAATATGCATCTCTCTTGTAACTAAACATTAACTTTAATCTAAGAGAAAAGGGCAGAGAGAGAGAGAGAGAGAGGAGTTGGTGTTTACAAGAGGAACAGGAGCCTTGATGTGCTTGACAAGAGAAGAACTACACTGATGTTCTTTAACATCATGTTTATGGTGTCGTTTTATAAACTCATCTTCCATCTTTCCACTCGCAATCGTCACATAATCATTTGTCACCATCTTTAAAGGTCAAGAGATCGCTACAGCCGCAACCGGTGGTGGAGGTGGGGGTGGGGGTTTCAGTAGACGAAAGGGAGGACTAAACGCACCGCCATTGGCAGCTCCTCCAATAGCGAAAGGTTCCGAGCTTCTTCTCATCTCATCGTTTGCTACTACTTGATTATTATTATTATTAATTATTTTTCAAGAAATTAAATAAATAATAAATAGGCAAGTTGCCTCTTTTTTTTGTGTTGTTTTGTTCTTTATTCATACTTTCCATGGTATTGGTCGTGATGGAGACAAATAACGGGTGAATACGTTTTACTCCCTTCTTTTTGAATATGTAACAATTTAGTCCTTAAAAATCCTACTGCTCTGCAATCAAGTGATTTTCCCAATCAATTTCATCCATTCAGAATTACAAGATTTTATTCCTTTCTTCGATATCTCATCCACTCCCTATATTTATTTAAACATGGATCCTTTTTATACATATTTTCGAGACCGGGAAAGGATCAAAACAAATATTTGTATGCTAAGAGGATCTAAGAGTCTGGAGAGTCGAGAATAGAGGACTGGATAAAATCAAGAGTTTCAGATCTCAGTCGTTGCAACTTGCAGCCTTTTATCCTCGAAGAATATTCCCTCGGTGGCTTTGCTAAAGAGCAAATAATTTTCTTTTGTTTCTCAACATGCTCTTAAGCGCTCAAGTAGTTGTTAGGGAAAGAAAGAGCGTTCTCACATTGAGGGGAAAGGAAGCATAAAGCAGTTCCTGCACAGTTTACAGCTTGGTAGAGTAGAGATCAACGTCGTCGTCGTCGTCGTCGTCGTCTTTGGCTAGAAAACACTGTTTTATTTGACTCTGTTCTTTCCATTAAAAGACATGCAAGGAATATGATCTCTGCTGCCACTATTATACTAGTTACATGATGTGTG